>Ga0214921_10001777_pt1 | contig 36206 bp, 36 predicted proteins | sample LL1505_MetaG_FD_177992 | JGI IMG/M metagenome (GOLD analysis project Ga0214921, IMG submission 177992) | Freshwater microbial communities from Lake Lanier, Atlanta, Georgia, United States - LL-1505 | ecosystem: Environmental > Aquatic > Freshwater > Lake | place: USA: Georgia | collected... | reverse complement strand
TCAAACCGCTTGGAATATCCAGAGTTGTTTTCATATGGAAATTATTATACGATTTTAAATACAAATCAACTTTTTTTATTTCTCTAATTCTTTTATTTTGCCGTCAATGATTTTGTCTATTTTCGCGCTCCATCGGCGCACTCCTTAAATGTCAACAATTAATTCCTGACCCCTATAGTGCCCCCAAGAATGGAATTTCGACTCGTTTTGCTATTTATTTGCCAAGTTAGTTACTTTTTCTGCTTTTTTTCACGCAACTCGTTACTTTTTCGTTTGCACCCGCCACGGCGGATCACCGCCTACCTCTCGCCTCTCGCTCTGGAGAACACGACGAGCATGATAAATCCAAAGAGAAACGGATACAGAGTAATCAGGGTGATGTCGCGGCCGAGGTTGAAGGTCAGCACCATGCCCACCATGTAGAGCAGGAGTCGACCTGTTTTCTCACCCTTCAAGTCCTGTCGCGCCAGGATCGCCGCCCAGATCGCCATGAGGAAAGCCGCTGCCACCACTCCGAAGAATGGCCCGAAATTTACCAGTCCCTGCCCGATCATTCCTGTCGAGATCGTAGCACCCACGCCGGCAAGCGCCCCCTTTCCTCCCTCCCATCCCTGGCCTCGCGCGATCGCGTAGTCGATTCCGATTAATGGCTTGCCAGGCCACAGCACCCTTGGGATCGGATTCACCAATTCAGCAAAATACCTTGCCCCATAGTTCACTTCGTATCTACCATCCTCGCTAAACTTGTTAATCCAGGCCAGTTCCTCAAACATATTCAACCCTGCGTGCTTTGCTTCGCTACCCCTAACCCTGTCTGTTATACCAATCAAGCCCACTTCCTGAAAGACCATGGCCACATCACTTGTGGAGCGGGTTTGAATCACAAATCTCATCCATCCTTCTACCACTAAAAAGCAAAGCCCCAGTATGGCGATTTTCATGAACAGATTCACCCTTAAGCGCAAAAATACAAAGCTCAGCAATCCAGGCAACATTACTGCCAGCATTGTGTTGCGAGTGCGATCAAGTAGATAAGAAGGTGCAGTCATTAGCCACAGCGCTCCAGCTAGCATCCTTGTTCTTGGGTTTTTCGAGAGAGAAAAAACCACACCGAAGCATGCTGTCAGCATGATTTGAAAGTAGTTGGCAAAAGCAAGAAATGCATCGATACCACCACCGACCCGGCCTCGCCCCCACGGTGATGCCCTGCCAGCCACATACGGCGCAAACAGACCCAGAAAATCAAAATCGGTTCTCATAAGTGCAATAAACATAAGCCCTATCCAAGCCCCAGTGAGAATTCCATTTGCAGCGGTGATTCTCTGTTGGAAATCCATCCTATCCAACCCACCTCTATTAAACAGCTTCAAAAAATGGCTCTCCTCACCAAGCATTTTTTTATTCATCCATCGATGCATGAATGGCGCAAAAATGCAGAAACTTAAAATGAATAGCATTACCTGCCACCAAGCGCTGTCGAGTATATCCGCCCCAAGAGTTAAGACATATTCATTATAGTCATTGTATATTGCATCACCAAAATACCAAACCGCAGCTGTAGCAACTACGGTCAGCATAGGAAACCCGATCGCTGCGTTGCGCAGCGAAAATGAGTAAACTGCCGCCACCCAAGCGACACCTACCGCGATGTAAAAAGCTACAGGATATATTACCGCTTGTTCAGACATTACTTAATAAAATATATAATAATTTTAATCTGCTACATTTCCTACTTCAGCTTTTGTATAACTCGCCTCGCATTCTCATCCCAAGAATTCTCATGCTCATATCGGCCCCAAGCGGGAGGAAAGCAAGTGTCGAGCGTCGAGTGTCGAGCGTCGAGATTTTGAGTAGCGGGTGATGAAAGCGCATTTAGGAGCATTTGCGCACCTCGCAGGGTTTCTTCGAGATCATCGGGTTCTACGAAAACACCAAGATCATATTTCTCAACTGTCGACTTCAACGGTCCCGACCCGGACGAAGCTAGAACAGGCTTTCTTGCTGACACAGCCGCATTCAGAACACCGCTCGCCGAGCGGAATTTCGCGCTGTAGGTCACGAGCACCACATCACTCGCCGCAAAAATATCTCCTACTTCTTCGTCGGGAATTCTTCGAAGATCCCACCGACACCGATCCGCCACACAAAGTTCCTCCGCTAAATTTTGATAATACTCCGGTGGCCTTGATGAACCCGAATCCCCCTTTCCCGCAACCAAAAGTTTAACTTGTTCCGGAAGCCGAGTCATCGCCTGCAAAAATAAATCCAAATTCTTGCCATCGCGAATCTGGCCAAAGGCTAAAAAGACGAAATCTGCGGGAGCAGATGTGTCGAGAGTCGAGGGTCGAGAGTCGAGAGAAAGCGCCTGCGGCGAAGCCGGAGTGGCGAGTGGCGAGTAACTCGTGGCGGGTGAAGACGCAGGGCCACTCGCGGAGCGAGTGAGCGATTCAGAAGCAGGCGAGTCGGCAAGCCTGCTTGCCAGAGAGTCTGATTCGGAAGCGCAGCTTGGCTTGTCCAAGCACGGCCCTGCTTCCACCTCTGTGCTCTTTGACTCGATCGTGCCCACTCTCTCACCCTTCGGGCCAACCTTCGGTTGCTCCATCTCGCACCTGCCCCGGTGCTCGGTTGTGAACTCTGCGGTTAATTTTTTGCGTGCAATAGCAGTTAAACCAGAATCGAAGCCCAGCCTCCTTCTCATTTCGAGCCTCCCGATTTTCGGCTCTGCCACCTCATACGGCCCATGCGGAATCTGGTGCACTTGGATTCCCTCCGGCCGCTTACCCCCGAAATCCACCGGCGTGTCGTCATGCACGAACACATGCCGCACGAAGGAATAGCCCAGCCTCACCGACCACCGATGCCACCACAGCGGCCCAACCACAAAATCCCTCACCGGATCATGCGCGATTGTTCCAATCACAACGCCATTCTTCGCTAACCTCCGCAAAGGCCACGCCCAAAACGGCGCAAAGTATTCCTTGTAGCAAGCGAAGAGGACAGCGACCTCGGCAGAGCCGAATTGGTGGCGAGTAGCGGGTAACTGGTGGCGGGTGGAAGTGCCAAGCGCGAGTTCTGCTGCAAACTCCGCGACTTGCTTTGATTCACTACGCAAATCGGCAATCATTTGCCATACGCGGAATATCTTCCCTGCCAGCCCTCGACTCTGGTCGCTCGGCCCTCGACTCTTATTAAACTCCCAAACCTTGATCCCATCCGCCAAACGCGCAACAGGAAAACTCGATTTGCATAGAAAATGAACTTCAACGCCTTCCCGCGCAATCGCCTCAGACTGCCGGATCGCATATTCCATAATCCCGCCCGAGTCCGCCTCGCAGACATAAAGCAACTTTTTCATCAAATGATATCCGCAACCGCGCTACGTGGAGTTATTGCTTTGATATATTTAATCCTTTGTCGAGCAAAGCAAAGCGCTTTCCGCGATCAGTTCTCAGCAATCCGCCATTGGCGCTTTACCCTCAGTCATCGAAGACCCCAGCGCCCCCATCCACGCCTTTACCAAATCCAGTTCTTTTGCTGGAAAAATTTCTTTGGCCACGAGTGCCTCGTAGCAAGTCAAAAGGTTTTCAACTACAGCTGCACTGCCTTTATTTAATTGCACGCCCGACAATATCTCACAGATTTTCCGATTTTTGTCGTATCCTGGAATCTCATCGCGGAAATCCCGCATCAGATCATGGGCATTTCGGTCTTGATAAACTTCAGGGGCATGGAAAACTATCCCCAAATCAAGTTCCCACAGGCACCGCTGTGCCACAAAACTTTTCCAAATATCGCACATGCGGAAAGAGCAATAGCTCGGAATATATAGCAACGGATACGCCATCGGCCACCACCATGTAGTCTGAGTATTAAAGGGGCACCAATTTCCGGGTTCCAAATACACACTCGCACTGGGCTCGAAAAAGAACTCATGGTCCATTACGAGTCGCCAAATTGCATCCACATCTGCCGATCCATTCACCAGGCCCTGTTGAATAGGCGCCCGCTTGGGAGCCGACATGGGAACGGCTTCAACCACATGGTTACGAATCTCATCCAGCGGCAACCCTCTCGGCCAGATATTCTCCGTGCTGAAATAACGATACACATTCACCCATCGGCTCTCAACACTCGATACAATCCGACACGCTTCAACCTCCTCGCTGCGGACAACCCAGTTTTCATTCGGGGCGTTGTCATCATCCGTCTCGTAAATGCAAGTCGCTCCGTGCTGGATAGCCGACAGATAAGCCAAATTTTTCCTCGCGTAATGTCCCACAGGCAAAAGCCGAGCCAATTCATACGGCAACGCCAACTGATCCTCCAAACTCAAAAACTCCACAGGCCAAGCCATGAGTGATGGTGAATTTTGAATGTTGGATTTTGAATGATCGGCCTCGTCAACAGTTACTCGCCACTCGCCACTCGGCGGAGTAAAATCCGTCGGCCCCTTCATATCCCCCGCGACGATCAACTTGCCGCCGACTTCATTGAGTTTTTCCACCAAGCCGAGCACTGAAGCGGTTGGCTTTTGAATTGTTGTGATTACGGAATAGAGCATATCAATCATTTTGAGCTAATCGCATTTTTTGCAAGCGTCCTCTCACAGCCTTGCATTTTCTGTTTCCTCGGAACCACCCGATAAGGCAACCACGAAGTCCCTGCCATCTTAGAAGCATATCGAAGGCAATCACGCGCAACCACGGGAGGGAAACCTTAAGGTCTTTCAGAATTTTGACCACCCGATTCCACACACGAATTCGCAAGAGCAGAGAAATAAAGAATGGTAGAAGACAAATCAAACTCCAAGTCCCCTCAAAGCCCAGCAGCGCAGAGAGCACTCCTGCAACGAGGCTTGAGAACTCGATTGCCAGACGGCCACCAACCAGAAAAAAGTGCCGGGCCCCAATGCCCGCTTCACCTTCTCCAATAAAATTTCTCAAGTTTTCCTTGGAAAAGCCGCAGAGCGTATCGTGCCGATGCCAATAGCAACGAATACGAGGAGCTGCTGCGGGTTTGATTTTGCAAAGGTTCATCATGTGTCCGAAAACAGTGTCATCCCCGGCGAGGGTCAAATCCTCGGCATAGCCGCCGATCGATTCCCACACAGACTTACGGTAAGCAATCGAGCGGGAGCTTGCAAAAGTGACGGCCTCGGCTACAGATTCATGCTTTCCGCCTTTCAATGCCCATTCGGTTAGCGCCCAAGGTCCTTTCAGCCCAGCCAACCTTACCCCCCAACTCCCGGCGACCATTTGCACTTCGGCTTGTTGAAAAAGGGGTTCCACCAGTTCTTCGAGCCACTCGCGATCCCACTCGCATCCGATGTCCGTTGATGCAATGATTTCGTGCTTCGACTTAGCAATGGCCAGGTTACGCCCACGCGCCACATTGCACCTCGATTCTTGAAGCAAAACGAGATTCCAAGGCCGGATTTCGGTCGATTCAGCTTGCAAAAACTCCCAAGTTCCATCGTTAGATCCCGCATCGGTGATGATGATCTCGTCGGGGAATTTCGTCTGTTCGCACATCTGTCGAAAAAAAACTTGGCAACCCTCCAAGTCATTCCAAACAGTAGAAACCAGGCTAACTGGGTGATTACTTTGATTCGTGGCAGTCATAACTTGGGCTGTTTGAATCCGCCTCTAACCTTAGGGATGCCTTCGGAATAAAACAAATGCCTCACCGCTCCCACATAGTGCCTTGCCACGGCATTCGCCCGCATGGGCGAGTCGAGAGTCAACTCATAGCTTGCCGACAGCAGTTCCGCTCCACCATTCAGGGAAGCCAATGCCGCCAGCACAGTTTGCTCGACATACCATTCACCTCGAGGCATCGCGAGCAAATGAAAATCCCTGAGAACTTTTTCCATTTGGGGAAAATCCAAAATCTTTCTTGGAATGGAAAACAACCCCGCATTTACTGGTGAAGCCAAGGGCCTGCCATAAAGATTTTCAAATTCGGCTGCGTTCACAAGAGAAGTATCGGCCACATCTTTCATGAAAATAGACTTGCCCCCCCCATAGCCGCCAGAGCGAAAAAACGCTTCCGGATTGCTAAAAAACAAAATGTCGGTATCGATCGAAATCAAGTAGTCGTCGGCACAAAACATTGGAAAATCCGTGAGCCGCTTACCAAAAATATGTTTTTTTCTGTATTGGGCAAGCAAAGGAAATTCCTTCAACTGAGGTAAAACGATAGCCTCCGCTTCCGTAACCATCACCAGTCGCGAGGAAGGAAGCAGAGCCTCGAGGAAATCGGCTTCCTTGCTCCCCATGGAGCCATCATCATGCACCACGAATCGCGGGACAGACCTTCGCGCGGCAATTAGACTCCCCATCATCCAAAAAGCCATCGCCAACCGCTCGCGTCCAGCAAGGACATGCACCTCGTGTGATTCTTCCGGAAACCCCGCCACGAGTTCTTTGAAGATGGAAAAAATCCTGTTCTGTATCAAAAATTCCGTAAAACTTTTGAATCCACCATCCCGCAGGTTACGAGCGAGAGATTTGCACCAACTCATTGGGAATGAATTTATTTGGATTTTCAGCAAGCTTTGAATATTTTTCTAACGCAGCCTTTTAGGCTCCCTCTTTAAAGAAGGGTTGCCATAATGTTCCACGCTTTGATGACACAAACTTGTCAGGCCTCGTTCCATGCTTTTCAATAACAGTAATAAATGGATAAAAGTGCATGGAGTGGATAGATCGTTGAAATTTTGTAAATCGTTCGAGATCAAATTTGTTTAAATGCCTTACATAGCCAGTTGCATAGGCAGAAAAACTATTATCATCTCCGTGTATATCTTCACAGATATAAACGCCGCCGGGTTTGATATGTGGCAAGGTCTCTTCCAAAGTCACCTTTTGCTGGTTCGGCATATGCCCACCATCGTCGATAATAATATCTACCGGCGGGATTGCATTTTTAGCTTTTTTCCAGAAATTTCTATCTTCCTGATCTCCAATTAAAACTGTTGTTTGGTTATCCTCGTAGCATTTGCAAGCAGGCTCTATATCAATGCCATAGATGTGGCATCGCGGTCCAAAATACTCCTTCCACATTCCGAGGCTGCCGCCGCTATAAATACCCACCTCCAGAATATTCACTTCTTGTCCGATAAATTTTTTAAAGTGCCTGTGATATATATCAAAGTAGTGCAGCCACTTCCATATTCCAGGCCCTTCCAGGTGATTTTCAAAATACTTTTCGAGAGGAGAAAGCTCCTTGGGAATTTCCTGCTCTATATCCAGAAAATCATCATCGTAGTTCTCACAATAACTTTCAGCTTCGGCCCAAAACACAAGTTTCTTTATGTTTTTTAAAAAGAAATTTTTGCGCTGAATCGCATTTGCAACACGCAATAGGTTTGATTTGTTGATTTCCATTGTATTAAAATTAAAGGCCGCTACGGACTATTTGAGGGAGTATTTGAGTGAAGTAATTGTCTTTGATCCAAAGATTGACATAGCAATATTTTTGAATGAGCGGCGTGGACCTTTCCTCAAAAAACCATCCGCCATGGAGTATGCCTTTCGGGCCGTTTCATTTTCGCCGAAAGCTTCGGCTCGTTTGCCGAGACTACATAAAACATTCACGAGGTTGGATACCTGTTCTGAGGTGAGTTGATTTCTTATTCCGATCCAGAAATTCACGTTTGAATCCAAAGCATAAAACGAACTTTCTCCCCACTTCGCAAGATTCTCCGGTTTGTCGCGGCAACCTTCAGTGCCTCTTCGATATTTCACCCCGCAGAATTTTTCGAGTTTCACCGTCTTGGTTGCTAATAGGCGCCACCAAAAAACAGTGTCTTCGGTCATAAGTCGATTCATTTTTTCATCCCAGAGAAATTCTCCTTTGAGAAGCTTTCTTCGAACCACGGCTGCTGCAGGATGCCACGGGGCGAAAGCGATTGCCGCATCCAAGAGCGCACGACTTTGATTTTTGCTACCATATCCGACAGGATGGTGCAGCTGCACGCACTTTGCGAGTTCAGCATCGTATTCCGCCCAACCGCCCGCATGGATTCCAAAATCCGAATTCCCAAGCCTCTGGTATATTTCCTCTAGGTAAGAGTTGTGCAAAACATCATCCGCATCCAAGAAAAGAACCCACTCGCCTCGGGCAAGCCGGATGCCATGATTGCGCGCCGAACAGGGACCGGAGTTTTTTTGCGTTGCGAAAACAATTCGCGAATCCCCATCAGCCATAGTGCGAGCTATTTCGGGCCCCTGATCGGTCGATCCATCATCGACAATGATCCACTCCCAGTCGCTGAACCCCTGCCCCACAACCGAGGCTTTTGTCTGAGAGAAATATGCCTCCTTGTTGTAAAGGGGAGTAATGATCGAGAAAAATGGCATATCAATCCAGATGCCCAAGGAGCGATTTCGTTTTTTCTACCACAATTTCCGGCTTGATCATTGCCATGCATTTTTTTTCATGTGGGCAATTGGATTCCAACCAGCATGGGGCGCATTCCACATCAGAGTAAAGGTTCAGATTCATTGGGTAACCACTTTGCCAAGGAGCTTCAAAACCGCCATAGACAATCACAGATGGAACATTCACTGCGGCAGCAGCATGCATCAAGAATCCCACCTGGCCCACGAAAGCCCGGCACTGCCTGAGAAGAACACATGCATCTCGTGGCTTAATTTTCCCTTGCAGTTCCAGATCAACGCCCAGGGAAGGATCGGACGATGCCCCGAGTTGCACGAATGCGACCTGACTTTGGAGCGCCTGAACCACTGCCCGAAAGTTTTCGACCCCCCAGTTCTTGTTCTCTGTCCAAGTGGACAAGCCGGTGGATTGAATGGCCACCCACGGCTTTCCTATCGGCGGAAGGTCTTTTCTCGCCCGCTCCTCAGGACTTAAATAAATTGTAGGTCTTTCGATAGCTGGTTTCAGCCCCACCCGCTCGCACAGCAATTGCAGAATATGCCGCTTCGGTGGGCGGCCCTCAAAATAGTAATCGATATTGTGGATTCTGAGTCCGAGAAGCCGGGCCGGAAGGCCGAAAATTTTGTAATTTAGATTTTGGGAAAAAGGCAGCAAGGTTGCGTGGGGGTTCCCGCGATAGATTTCCCGATGCCTTGTTCCGATGAGGTAGGATTTCCCGGTTTGCCTACCGAGCTCATAAACCACAGAGTTGAATAGAATCGAGTCTCCCAACCCATGGTAATAAAAAAAAACTTCCCTGCTGGTTTTTAACATCTTGAAAAACACTTGGTGGCGAACCTAAAAATTTTAGTGGAAACTGATCATCTAAAGAATTCCATGTTTTCCGCCCTTATCCACCTCGCAATTTTCTGACCAAGTTTTTCAACTTTCTGGAGATCGTTTTGACCAAGCTCCCCTCCCGCAGAAATTCGATAAGAGAAAGATCCAAATTGGCATTTCGGTAAGGCTCATAGACGGGGTGGAACAACTGGAAGCCTCCTGCCCGCCCGTGTTCTTGTTGTATCACCGATTTCGCGATCGAGATGCCATTCACATTGGCAAACTGATACCAGTTCGAAGGCTTCTCCAAGTTGGAGATTTCCAATCCCGTGTTGTAAATGATAGAGGGAAGCCGATATTCGCAATACCCTGGCGAGTCACACACCGCGGAGGCGAATTTGTGGAAAGCCTCCTTGTGGCAGGTGTAGGCAAAGAGAATCCCATTGAACAATCCGAGCCTCTGGAAATTCGATTTTTCGCAAAGCCTTTTGTAGTCTTCGAATTCTTCCAAACTGGTCCAGTGGTTCTCCTCTGGTCGGAGATTTTCGGCCACCTCGATAAACTTGACTTCGTTGGGGCCAGCCTGCTCCAGCCAATTCTCAACGGTCCCGAGCAACAAAACATCCCAATCCACCACAAGGATTCTCGAAAAATCCAATCCGCATCCCTTCTCAAGAAACCATTTGCAAACCACCTTGTCCAGATTGTGCCAGCACCACTTGGGCTCCCGCCCTTCAAGGAACCAAAGATCGTCAAGAATGCCATGCGCCTTACTATAGCGGGTTTTGTTTTCCGCATCCGTGCAAATTCCAAAAAGCCGAAGGCCAGGATTCAAATCCCGATAAATACGCAGCCGATTCGCACAAGTGGAAGGCGATCCGTAGAAAACATAAAGCAGCGCATTTCGATGGCTTACGGCGCCATTGCTGGATAGACTCATTGTTTCGGAATTACTTTTTCAAGACAGCAGAATGGCTCCCCTAGATTCATCCAAGTTCAGCATCGAAAACCACGCACTCCAAGCGATCGTCGATATATCCTGTGAGCTTGTAGTTATTTTTTTCGAGCGCATCCACAACTGGTCGCCCCTTTTGATTGAAAAAATGAAGCTCCACCGATAAAAAGCCCGGCAGAGGAAAACGCCCGAGGAAATCCGGTATCACGACATATTCCGCTCCCTCGATATCCAACTTCACCCAGGAACGGGAAGTCGTGATATTCAAGCGCTCCACCGGTATGGGAAATTCGGATTTTTCCTCGCTCACCTGACCGGTGATACTTGAGGCGGGATGGTAGTAAAGCACGCCATTTTTGTTCCAGACCCCGCACTCCTTGATCTCGGCGGATATTCCATTCGACTTGAGGTTTAGCTTCAGCAAAACAAGATTTTCAGAATCCGGTTCGAAACAGACAAGCTTGCTCTGCGGGAATTTTTTGGCGGCATAGATGCTGAAAGCTCCGATGTTCGCCCCGCAATCAAAAATTTCCTTGGGGGCAAACTCCGGCGCAGTGTAGATGCCAGCAGTCAATTCCCCGGCGATTCGGTAATCACCCAAGTTCGCATATCGCAACATGAAAACGATATCCTGACCCGCCACCAAACAGCTGTAACGAACCAGCTTACCTTCCCGGCTCGCCACAAGTTCATGCAAAAAGCGCAAGAGAAAGTCGAGGTATTTGGCGGAAAAAAGACCGTGATGAATCGATAGATAGTAAAACGCCTGTATGCGGAAACGGAAATTCTTGGCATTTGAAGATGCAATTATTAACTTTCTCCAACGCCTCAATTCCCTAACACAATTTTTTATAGAATTTACCATGATTGCGAAAAGTAATTTCTAGTTGTCAAAGCAGTCAGATGATTGATTTCACGCCTCAAAACACCGTGGATATTTTGGTGTCCCAATTCCTCCTGACTGAGCAACCTCGCTGAAGTGCAAAGTTTTTCTGAAAGACTATGTTCTTTCAAAATTCGCTCCATTTGCTCTAAAACTCGGCGGGTATCCGACTCCGTAACCACAAGTGCTGCTTTACTTCTCACTGCAAGACGAATAGGGGAGCAATACTCGGGCCCCCAGAGAATGAGTGGCTTTCCAACGCGGCAGTAATCCAGCATCTTTGTGGTGAAACTGGTCCGCATCATCACTTCCAACTCTGGCTCGAAACTCATCACCGCGAGGCAGGCATCTGCTTCGTGCAATTCCCTCTGTAGCTCCTCAAATTTGAGCAGACCACGGTAAAGCCCTGTTTGCTGGGCTCGCTTCAACTCCTCTTTCGGCCAATCCGGCGTATTTCCAAAAATCACAAGCTCCCAATCATCTTGCTTCTCCAACTCTCTCGCCAACTCCTGCAGCATTTTCCCATAAGACCCAAATGCCGTCCCCGTGTAAATCAAGCGTTTCTTGCCTCGCTTCGCCGCAACGGAGTCCAGAGTCGAGCGTCCAGAGTCGAGAGCAAGCGGCGCTGTATCGGGTTGCGAGTGACTATTAGCGGGTGAAGAAGCAGGGCCATCAGCGGAGCTGATGAGCGATTCAGAAACAGGCGCGTCGGCAAGCTTGCTTGTCAGGGAGTCTGATTCGGAATCGCCAGCACAGGTTCCCTGGGCGTCGCCCTGCTTCCCGTTTTCGTGAAAATCCGTGTATTTCGTGGTTCTGCATCCGAGCCCATCCATGAAATCCGTATTTAAATCCGTTTTCGCTTTTTCTTCCTTACTCTCGTCTCTCGACGCTCGACTCTCGACCGAGCTCTCATCCCTCGCCCCAATCGGATACAAAACATGCGAATTCGGATGCGGCCCCAGAAACTCCTTCATCCCCTCGCTCGTGCAAAAAGCCAAATTCGCTTCGCGATACAACCGGCGAAACCGACGCTCCAAAATCGGTCGCGCCCAAAAATATGGTTTTTCAAAATCGTAGTAAAACTGCCCGCGGGGCCACCAATCTTGAAAATTCACGATCAAGGGAACCTTCAGCATCCTTGCCAACTTGCGCGCTTGTTCAGAAAGCGAGAGATCCGCAACGGTAAAGACCGCCTGCGGCCGAAATTCTTGGGCCGCCTTAAGAACATCGGGAGAAAGTCGGGTGGCCTGAAAAAGAATCTCAAAATGATACACGAGTCGCACCCACCGGGTGTTGGATAATCTTTTCAACCAAGCGGGCCGCGATAGTTTGAGTGAGTAAATTCCAGACTCCGAAAAATCTGCCGTCGTTGCAACAAAAACCTCGAAATCGCGATGCTCCACAAAATGCCGCCGCATCGCCAGCGTGGCCCCGCTTCCCTCAACCGGAGCGATCCAAGACAAATAAAAAATCCGGAATTTTTTTGCTGCTTCAGGCATTTGTTCCAAACCTTTTAAAAACTTCAACGAAGGCTTTGCCGTAGGCTTCGGATTGGAATTTTTTAATTTCTTCAGATTTCAGGTAACCCTGCGCCGATTCCCTGTAGGTCTCCCACCTGTGGGAATGCATGCTAATTATCTCATGGAAAAGAGAAGAGTAGTTATTGAATTTTGATGCATTAATAAAACACTCTTGGGGAATATATTTTGAGATATTTTTCTCACCAAGATAGACAGGCACGGCTCCGGAGTATAATGCATCAAAGATTTTTTCCGATATGTAACCTTCATCGGATGCATAGTTCTCAAAGCAAAAGGCGAAGCGGTAGCGGGAGAGCAAATCCAATTTGCCTTCGCTGGTGAATCCCTTCGCGCAGGCATAAGGTTTGTCCGGCCAAAAGCGCCTGAACCATCCATTTTTCAACCCACCCCAATTGGCACCGTAGATATCGAAGCTTTCTGGAAAGTGTCTTTCTGCGAAACGGGCGAGTCGGCGGCGTTCAGAACACTTGTCGTAACGCCACATGCCTAACAAGTTACCGAGACCGAATCGCCAGCCGCTTTTTAGAATACTGATCTCTGAAATATGCCAAGGTCGTGGAAGGTCCAAGGCGCTTTTGTATCTGCTGGTATTGACCAAAACGGCGACTTTTCTTTGATCAAAAGGTTTTTCAAACAGATTGGGCGTGGAAAAAGGCGCTATGGGCAGTTTAAATTCAAAATACTGTTTGTTGTCAACCAGTTTGGGGTTGTAGGTCAAAACGGCATCATATATCTCATGGTTCTGCCGATTGAACCAATGCGGACCGATCGGTGATTCATAGAGCACAAGGACAAGCTTTGCGTGCGGAAAAGAATTCTTAAAAAATTGCAGGACAGCCCGGTTGGCCGGTGGATCAAAGAAAAGAAGAACATCGGCGCACGCTGGCGGCATGACATCCCAAGTTCCAATTTCAATTCCATTCTCTTCACAAGCCCGCTTTAAATCCAATTGCGGCTGCTGCCAGTGCTCAGGAATGGATTCAGTATGCTTGAACAGGCGATTGTTCAGGAAGTGATTGTAAAATGGAATAACACTGACCTTCATGCACCTTCAAACTGGAATATTATTTTCGGCGATAAAACGCCTGCCCCTTTCCATACCCCGTTGCTTAGATTGAACGATCATTTTTTCAAATTTACTTGCGCGGATGTATTTATAGACCTCCACCAACCTGTCGATCGTAGAGCGCTTGTTGGATTTATGATTTGTGGATAAACAATACACATAGTTTGCCGCTGTGCTGTCTTCGAACAATTTAATGAAATATCTTTGGGTGAGGCGATTTTTGGGAATGATGTGCGTCAATCGCAAATTGCGAAACACACCCGCGCCAAATCCCATTTTTAAAGATGTGCGGGCCATATCTATGTCGCCACTGCTGGCAAGAGACTCACCCCGCCGGTCTAGCATGGCTTTGACCGGGTCGGTCAAAACATCTGAAGCGTATCTCTCCGCCACTTGTTTTCTTATGCACATTCCCGCTCCGAGCGGTGTCGAATCAAAATTCTCCGAGTTGCCCCACAAATCCTCTCTGACTTCACGGATGCAAAGCGCCCATAGGTAAGGCTTCAATTCCTCAGGCGGCGGAACTTCATATTCGGGAATCACACTACCACTCCATGCCCCCAGTTTTTCCCACACTGAGGCAATCGATAGGGCGTTTTCTATGTAGCAATTCTCCAGCACATTGTCATCATCCACAAAAACCAGCACCCCCCCCTTCGCTTCCGCAATGCCCCGCAACCGGGCCTGCGTGAGTCCAATTTGCTCCTCGCGCACCACTCGAGCGTGCGGATGCCAGCTTAAATCAAACCGACCCTCCAATAGTTCTTCGGATTTGTTATCAATCAAAAGTAACTCCCACTGTTCCTGAGGCAGCGTCTGCGCCCGCAAAGCCTCCAAAACCCGAGGCAAATAATCCATCCGAGGATTATGCGTGCAAATGATAACCGAGATTTCAGGATTCATATTTCAAACAACCAAGCACATGAGGAGAGACGAGTGTAGAGCGTCAGCGTCCAAATATGGCTTATTATTCCACCAGAGGAAGCTTTTCAGCTTTTTCTTCGGAAATTTTGTATCCGAAGCTAACCTCTTGCTCTTTGTCAACAAGTTGATAAATCAAATTGAGTATCTCTGGACTAACAAAAGGTTTTTTTCGTTCACTAAAGTTAAATCCGAACCGCCCAAGACCGAGAAAATTCAGGAGTTTTCGTTTGCGCGATTGAATCCCTTTGTATCCAATCGGCACTTGGATTGTTTTAGGAAGTGCACAGTTCAAATTATTTAGAATCGAAGCAATGCAGTCTTGTGGGTCAGCAATATAATCCTCCAAACGAACCAAAATAAGTTGCTTTCCCAATGCAGCAATCTGAAAAAATCTGGCATATTTTTGTTTCCTCAGTTGCAGAGGATTTGCAAATCTTCGGCGAGTTTCCATATCCCGGTCTTCCATGATCTCCGCCCCAAAATTCGGATGGTTATACTCAATCATTGCTTCTTCATTCCATATAGACCACCACTCCGAGCAAATAAACTCCTCAAACGGGCGATCCCTGACTTCTTGAGCGGCATGCCAAGGTTGCGAATAGAAAGATTTAAGCCACTGAACAGGATTCCTCACCACTATGATGACGGGAATTTTTCCGAGAAGCTGCAGATCGACTTCCTCCACAACTTTCGGAAAATGCTTGAATCCAAATTCCCAAGTCGGTCGGAGCTGGGAATTAAGGACTATCGCGGCCTCGATAATATTCGTGCCGGAGCACCTTTCGCCGAATATTGCAAAAGTATTATTCGATTTGCAGCGATCGCGACCTGCAACGCTTCGGTCAAACCAAGCAATTCCGTATCCTTGATTGGGATGGTGTCTGGAGAGGAGGAATCCTTTTGCCTCCAACAACCGGCACAAACGCTCGAAAGTATGGTTTTCGTTTAAAAAATGGTATTCCATACGAATTGCACCCACGGAGTGCAAAGCCTCGGGATCTTCGAGGATGTCCCACTCAGCTCCTTCGCAGTCGATTTTCAAGAGGTCAACCCATCCCCCAATCCGTTCGATCACATTTTTCAAAGAAACCACAGGAACATCGCCAAAGTCGCTCGGGACACATCGTCCGATCACGGAGTCGCCGAACTCCCTAAATGATCCGAGTCCATTCCTCGAAGACACCCCCTCGGAATAAACTGTTGCCCCAACTTGCGCGGCATTGCATGAAAGGATTGGCTGAAGCTTGGCGCTTGGTTCGTAGCAGTGAATAAGGGCCTCGGGAAAATTACCGCCCGCCCACATAGTAAAAAAACCGGCATTCGCGCCAATATCGATGATAGTTTGAGGGCTTTTCGAGAGGAAATTTAGCCCATAATCGTCATTTATAAACACATCGCGGAAAACCACATCCTGACTCCCCTCGCCGGTTGAGTGGACATGGAACCGCTTGCCTTTAATCATGCAAGTTGAGGGTAGCTTGAAGCGCGTGGTTCCGCGCCAAAGCATACCGAGCTTAAACGCATACCAAAACTGTTTGGCATGCATTTTTCCCAAGCTTAGAAATGTATTCGGCATGATATGGGATTTAAGCAGAATGTTTCGTCTAAAGACAATTGGTGGAGATTGACTACAGCATTAAATCTATTTCTTTGCTATTATCAAAAACTGTTGACCAATAATTTTCCAAAAGATTGGCATTTTTAAATAGGCTTTAATGAGAAAAATTGGAGCTGGCTTTTTGCCTAACATCGTGTAGGGAAGAAAACGAGAATGGGCGCGCAAAATTTGAAAATTGCGGTTTTCAAGAGCTTCGCCAAGAGATCGCTCCGTAAGTGGCAAATAATGGTCCCAAAAATCCCAATAAGCACCCGCCACATAACGAGCGTTTGGACCCATCGCGATAACGCAACCGCCGGGCTTGAGGGCCTGGTAAACTTGGTCAAGCGTTTGTCCAAGCAATTTTTTATCAGGAAGATGCTCGAAAAAATTACTCGTAAAAACAATGTCAAGGTTGTTAGCAATGGGCGACCAGGGTTGCGAGCAGTCTTGATGCAGGAATGCAACATCTTTCCCAAGAAACTTAGGGGCATCTGGATTGAGGTCCATTGCAAACTTTTTTTCTGCTTTGGCGTTGTTGATAAACTCGCCATACCCACACCCCAAATCCAGAATCGAGGCGCGAGGGGGTATGAATTTAGAAAACAAATCGTCCACTAAAATTCGCCACACTCTTTTGCGATAATCCAAGTTCGTTTGAAACCGCTGAGAATAAATGCGACTGAGATCGCTTTGGCTGTGCGGTGAATGGCCATCGATTTGAGGCTCGACAGGATGATTAGTATTCATTTTTTTCCCTTATGGTAATCCCCTCTGGAGAAATATTTCTCAAGCCAAATGTAAAGGCAGATGAAAAGATATCTGCTACCCATTTCCTTGATTTTCAGCTTGGCGACACCCGATCGTCTGTTTCGCCAAGTGATCGGCACTGTGGTGAATGAATAACCACGCACGATCGCCTTGAGCGGCAATTCCACCGTGATATTGAAATGCGGTGACAAAATCGGGCGAATACCTTCGATTACTTCCCGGCGATAGGCCTTAAACGCATTGGTGGTATCATTCAAGCCGTGCCGGAAAAGAATTTTCACGAAGAGATTCGCCAGGCGATTCACAAAAAGTTTGAACTTTGGGTAGTCAATGACTCCCCCTCCCTTCACAAATCGACTTCCAAAAACACAGTCGTAACCCTCCTGCAATTTCCGCCAATAACGCACCACATCGCGCGGATCGTCGGATTCATCAGCCATCATAATCACAACGGCATCGCCGCTCATCGCATCCAAGCCTCGCGTGATCGCCCGGCCGAAACCATGGGGACTGGGACTGCGGATCGGTTTTAGCTCGGGAATTTTGGCACTTTCCTGCTCGAGAATTTTCCAAGTGGAATCCGAGCTGCCATCATCCACAACAATGATTTCGTGGGCAATTTCATGGAGTTGAAGTTCCAAATGCAAATGCTTGATGGTTGAAGCGATGCACCCTTCCTCGTCTCTGGCAGGAATAACAATTGAAAGCAAGTTGCAAGAATGAGTTTGAAGTAGAGGTTTTTTTGATGTCATTTTCAATACTCTAGGTTTTAAAATTTATTGTTTTAAATACTTGAAAAAGTTTTACTATTTAAGAAGAGTTTACTATCAGTGCTGTAAAACACGGTTAAATCTTCGTGTAACATAAGATGGATTTTTTAATCCACTGAGGAAGTGTTATTGAAAAAAGATATACCAACAATATGAAGACAATGTAGTTATAAATTTCATCTAAAAACCATGGAAACAAATCGGGTAACGAAATCCAAGGCGAAAGTTTAGAAGATAAAATGCCCCATGCTCGTGAAAAAATTAAATACCAAACAGAAAGTAAAACTGAACATAGTGCAATAATTGAATACCATTTTAATTTTGAATCGCAAGATTCTATCCAATAAGATAGTTGAGGAATGCAAAGAATCAAGAATGAGAGCCTGTAGTCATAATTATTCCCCAAGAGAAATGTGCCGAGATAAACTGCAGCCCCAACCCTAAACGAGTCAAGGCTAATAGAATTAGCGTCATTTTTTACTATATTATTTGAGACCTCATACTTGCAACCTAAGAAAAACAAAAATACTGAAGAGACAATGGTTATTATGGCTACGACATGAAACAAAAGGCCCAATAAAGGATTTAATTTTTGCATTTGCATCCAACCAACATTCATTCCGTAGCTCAAATCTGTAGCTCTTGGGGTTGCTTGGGAAATCAAGGCCAAGTCAGACCAAATAACAATAAAGTAAAGAATGACAAAAGCAAAAAAGCCGAAAAAATAAGCAATAAATGGTTTCTTTTCCAACTTTAGAAATAGAGATATGGCAAAAAGAGGGAATAATTTTAGCGCGGTTGCAAATGCAATCACACCTCCCGCTGCAAACAAAGATTTTCTAGAAATAATGATTGATAGTGACAGAAGAAAAAAAATAAATAAATCTATATTTGCGCGCTCCATTCCCAACACAACTGCGGGAGATGTAATAACTCCAAGAACGAGTAGAATTGTCCGGTTTCTGGCATTTGGCAAAATCATCACTATCCCAACAAGAAACAAAAGAATAATTGTAAAACCAAGCCAAATCGTATCAGATTTGTTAATACCAAAGTAATAAATACATTGCCATAATCTGGGATAGTTAAGTGATCTCCGCCAAGGATCACTCGCGTTGTTAAGCATTGGGTCAAATCTTTTTGCTGCAGCATCCGCTCCGTGAGTTATCACGCGCAAGTCTGCAAAACACGGGGACATTGCAGGAATATTCCAGAAACGCAATACATGATTGTAGCCAAAAGTCGAAAACATCAGGGTTAAAGCAAGCAACCAACCCGAAACCGCCAAAAATGCTTTTCTTCTAGAGTTCATCCTAAATCAGGCAGTTGACAAGACTGCCTCGGAGTAAATGACCTGAAATTCAAATGCATGAATTTTAAAATATGGCTTCCGAGACGATGAAATGTATACCAGTTCTATTATTTTTAAAAAAAAATCTGGGTATGCACTTGACTCAACCTACCACAATCTGTCGTGTCTGAGAGATTATTTTATACGGGACTGGATCGATCTGGGTAGCCTGCTGGGGCAAGCGTAGGAACAACTTACCCCGAGATGCTGATTTTCGCCTATTGAATCTGAAAACGAACTCATTGAGGTAATCTTCCAAATATTTGTGCGGCACTCCGCCTTGCAAAGTTCCAAGCATCCATCTTTTGAAAAGAGAAATGGCTAAGTGCGCTCGTGATAGCAAAACCTGACCTTTTTGCTGCTTGCGTTGAATTTTTCTATCATGCTTATAGCCTGATAACTCCATATATGAGTTCAGCCCGTCTGTGCAAACCGTGCTTCCTTCTTCAATACTCTCTTGAATGAAAGTGTGGAGAGACTTGCGGTCAAAACTTGGAATTTTTTGCATTCGAATCCGCCCAATACCTCTTCCTGAAACTTCGGCCGCAATTATAATTAGAGCCTTGCTAACAATCTGACGCCCAGTGGTCACACCACTTTCCGCTGCACCCCAATAAGTTTCATCCACCTCAACAATACCTTGTAATTTCTCGCGATGCGGTCGAACCATAGCCCTTCGCAATTTGTGTAACATCAACCAGGCGCTGCGGTAGCTTCCAAGCCCGAGAACGCGCTGCAAACCCAATGCGCTCATTCCATTCTTCTGGCTGCAAATATGCCACATAGCCCGTAACCAAGTTTGAATCTGAAGATGGCTGTCTTGAAAAGCAGTTCCCGCAAGGATCGAGACTTGTTTGCGGCATTGAGAACAGAGCCAAAGGCCGCGAGTCATTTTCCATGCCTCCAAACTCCCGCACTGCGGACAAAAAAAGCCTTCAGGCCATCGTAAAGATTCAAGGTATTTGAAACAAGCTTTTTACTCTAAAAATCTGTTCTCAAACTCAAAGAGTGTTCTGGGATAATCTTCCTCTGGCACATGGTTTATCTACATGTTGTAGTCGGTTGAGTCAAGTGCATACCCAGAAAAAAAAATGTTTAACTACTGGATTTAGTTTCATGGAAGATCAAGAGTTGGACTTTAAATCCCAAAAGCCAAACCGAAAATAAATTAATATTTTATGGAGGATCGCATGGAGTTTTAGCTCCAAGTGCAAATGCTCCACAGTGGATGCAATACAACCTTCTTCATCACGAGCAGGAATAACGATCGAAAGCATGTTAAATTCTTTTTTTAAACTATTTCTTCAAATTTTTATACAATAGCTTACTAGGAATATCAATGTTCGATATTTTTATAATCATAATATCATTATCAACCATGATCGATCCCGGTGCTGGCCATTCCGGAATTGTCTCTGCAATTTTTCTAGCACGAACCATTTCCTCGCCCGTTGCCGCCTGAAAGGGACGCCCACAAATTTCAGTCAAAATGGCAACATTGGACCACTCCGTATCGAAAGCCGATGCATTCAAATCGAATTTTTGGGTTGCGAACCGGACCGGATAATTGGATTTGCCAATAATAGCCAAGCGCTTCACGGCATCGAAACCAGGTTGCACCTCCATTCTAGCCAGAATGCGGTTGGCGAGCATTTGATCCCGCAAATTGAGTCTTTGTTGGTCAAACAATGCCCTGTTGGAGACTAGGAGAAAGGAAGCCAGAAAAAAGAACACCAACAGTGTTGATAAAAATCTAGGAAACCCCAGTTTTGTGAAGTGCAATGCTAAAAATGCCACCCCAGCCCACCAGATGCCCATTGCACAGGTGCTTCTGGGTGCAGGAAACCAAGTGCCAACAACCAATACCAACGCGATACTTGCGAACCACCCAAGCAAGAGAAGTAAAAGGAAACTTGCAATGAGATAGGCTCTTTTTTTATTTTCCCTTGTGCGGCATATTGTAACGACTACCCCCAGCATTGCAAATGCCAGCAGGGTTCCCAAAGCAACTCGAGTCATTTGGGGAATGAGTTGATCCCATCGAATAAGATACCCGAACCATTCGATAAACTCGCTGATTCGCGAGGAAATTTGGGCGGCTTCAAGAAGTTTTGTTCGATCTCCATGCGCAAACGGAAACAACCATTTGAGCACCTTGATCAAAAGAATATAAAAACACAAGGACCCCGCGCTCAAAAATGTAAGATTTGTCAGGTTTACTCGGTCTTGTTTGATCAAATTTTTTGAATCCTCTCCCACCTCGGTCGTATCGGGAAGGATTCTGATCATCCAGGCAAAAATAAGGACAACGGCAATCCATGCGGCAGTAACTTGAAATGTCCAAAAGGACAATACAAGGAGCACTCCGATTATGAGCCTGGACGAAAATTTACTTGATTCCAAAATAAATGCAAATGCGGCTAGAAACCAACTAATTAAATAGACAAGCGACGCGTATTTAAATGTGAATAATTCCGAATTATATGGAAAAAACACGATCGTTAAAGCGACTGCCAACGAGGTAAATGAAAATCTACTGATTTTCCAAAGCCGCAGCACCCCAATTGAGAAAAGGATCATCGCGACATTCAAAAGAAATGGATACAATCCAACAGCACCAAATCCCCCACCACCAAGCCTGTCTGCAAAAATTGTTGCGACTTGAGCCACATGTCTTCCATCCCGACTTAAAAAGTTAATTTCATTCCATGAAAGCCAGCTCTTGGTTCCCGCTATGGCATAATCGTCAGTCTGGTAGCCAAGCGCAAAAAACGCAGGCCCCCTTACGATAATGGATATAAAGGTAACAACACAAAAAAGAAAAACTTCTTGCTTGGTGAATTTAAGAGAATTCACAAGAGGATTGAAAAAATTTTTGAAATCAATATTCATTTGATAGATTGAGTCCGAATCGCAGATTCCCGCATAAGTAAAAGCAGAGTGCCTGAAGGGTCAGGATCGCGCTTAGCCAAGCACGCCGCCAGCGCGGCCTCCCCCATCTCCGCCAAGCGATGCCGATTTTCCCAAGCGCGCTCAAGCGCCAACCGCAAATGATACACTGTCGGAGCCTCGGCCAGAAAACCAGTCTCACCCTCCTCCACCCACTCAGTGTTGCCGTCCACCCTTGTTACCAAAGCCGCCCTTGCGCAAAGTTGCGCCTCGATCAAGCTGATCGGAGTGCCCTCCGAAAGGGAGGGTAAAACCAAAAGCCCGTGCTCAGCCCAAATCTTTCTGATATCCGATTCAAAACCGACAATTCGCACCTTTTCCTCCAAACCGTAAAACCGAATCAAGTTCTCTAAAATCTCCCGATCCGGCCCAGAGCCATAGAAATCCAACTGAAAATTTCGTTCCTGCCAAACAGGCTCAGACAGCGCTTCCAAAAGCAAATCCTGCCCCTTGTCCCGAATCTCAAACCGCGCCACGCAGGCCATAAGCGCCTGCGGCGCTGTAACGAGTGGCGAGTGGCCTGTGTCGAGAGTCAAGCGACCAGAGTCGAGCAAAAGCTCCTCCGGTGCCGTCACGGGTGGCGGGTAACTAGTAGCAGGCAAATTTCCAATTTCAGCTTTTTCTTCCTTGAGATTTACCGGATTTTGAACTACGAGCGCATTGGGCAATGCGATACCTAGAAAACGGCTAACCGCACGAACATGATCTTCCGCCACCAAGCAAACCTTTTCTGCTTTTTCAAAAAGCTTCCGTATCGCCTCCCTTAGCTCCCCCGTGGGCAAGGCATACGCCCGATGGCTATGCCCCACTAGCACAAACGGCGTGTCAATCTCCAACAGCCAATTCGCCAAACCGGGAATGTTCATCACGCAATAGGCACCACCTTGACTCACGCAAATCGAATCAAACACCAGCGCAAATCGACTGCTCCACCAACGAGTTTCCGGTTCACAAATTCCCAACAATCTCCAGCAGATTCTGCGAAACAGAGTCCGCTTGAAAGCCGGGGGGCGCATCACGATTTCGGCTCCTTTTTCAGCCAAGCCTTCTATTTGCCGGGCCAACTTATCCACTTGAGGCAAAACCACCGTAACCTTATGCCCATCGCCCAAAGCCCGCTCCGCCGCCTCACACCACAGCGGTTCGCTCCCGCCCCAATCCCCTTTCGTTGTGATAAAAAGAAGTTTCATCGATCCTCGAGCGGGTTCGCGATCTTGCCCACTCGAGTGAAACACCCAATCGGCCTGCGAAGTTGAAAAGTGTGACTGGCAATCGGGCAAACTGGCACAAAATTCCAAAAATTCATTTGAAAAACCACTTATTCACTATATGCCAAGGTTTTAGTAAAGAGCGCCCAAATCGGAAACTTGCCGAATTCCGGTAACTGTTTTCACTTCGTTTTAGTTCTATCTGGTGGATAATGCGGATTTCTTCCAGAAATTTTGTGACCCACTCTGCATCGGCCGACATGGCTGTGAGTTTGCCATCCCACCCATCAAAGGCACCATAAATCACAGCTTCTGCAGATATTTTTGCGGACCTTTCAATCCAGACTTGGGAAAGATTTTTGTCAAACAGTGAGGATCGAGCCGTTTCGTAGAAAAAAAGCGCCTCGATCAAAGCCTTCCTGCAGGAAGGCAGCATACTGTGAATGCCGCCCATATGAACACGATATGCCGCCATGATGTCAGGATGGTATTTGATTTTACCAAACCTGGAAGTAAGCAAGTGCAAAGCGTAATCTCCCACGGGAGCCTTCTGGAGATAATTTTGAACTTCAAGATAACCACTGCAGAGCCAATTGCGCAAGACGGCCCCCGAAGTGTGTATGTAATTGGATTTTGAAAGGTTTTCCGTCTTCGAAGTCTCAGGGGGGGGGGGAGAAACTGGGTAATAGCCCACAGGCACCAAATGATTTCCATAAGCGGCGTGGGAATAACGCTCATCCGTGTAAACCACTTGGGTATTGCAAAAGCTCAAAGCATAGTGGCTATTCTTTTCCAAAAAACTCACCTGCTCCTGTAATTTTCTTGGACTGGTCCAGAAGTCGTCGCCTTCGCAAAGAGCGATGAATTCGCCGCGCTGTTTCTGCAAGTAATCAGTTAGTATTTTTTTGTTCCCGTTGGACCATTGGTTTTCAGTTTGCAGAACTGTCCAAAAGAGTTTGGGATATTTTTCCGCGTATTCTTTTACAATCTCCGCTGTGCCATCGCTCGAGGCGTCATCGTGGATAAAGATTTCAACCGGAAAAGTGGTCTCTTGCATGAGAAACCCCTCGATTGCATCGCGGATGAAATTCACATGATTGTATGTGATGCAAAAAACACTCACCACAGGCACTGTGCCTTCGGGCCAGACTTGATCGGTGATGCGAACCGGCGCAGACAAGCGGTTTGGCTTCACAGGTTCAGCCGAGGACTGATGGTTGATGGCGGATGACTGAGACCGGAGGTCAGAGGGCAGAGGGCAGAGATCGGAAGCCGGATTCCGGAGGTCGGAGACCTGATTAGTAATTTCAGACATGAGAGGAAACGAAGAAGTAACGAGTAGCGAGTGACTGGTCACGAGTTAAACAGGCAAGTTTGCCTCCGAGAGAGTAGAAGCTTAATCCCTTGACAAAAATAGAATTTAAAAAATGCAAAAACGAATTGGAGTGAATTGGAGTTGTTCATTTCAAATTCCAAAGAGATTTTCTCACGGCGGCAAGAGATCAATCAGTTCACGCTGCACCAATCGGGCAGCTTCATGCGGGTCGTAATCGATCCCCAGCCTCAATAGATCATTCATGTCGGAGCAGAAGCCCGGATCGGCTAAATGGCCTTCAAGCAAAGAGGTGAACTCCGCGCGACCAGCTCGCTCTTCTTCTTTTTCTAGATAGTGGCAAAAAGATTCGATCACTGCGCCGGGGGCTAATCCAGATACCTTCATCATCACCGCCCGGTGGAGATCGAATAGATCGCGACCACGCCTCCTTTGGAAAAGTGCTCGCATTTTCGTGCCAAGCATTTCGTTGATCTCGTAACCCCTCACGATGGTTTCGATTTGTTCCTTCCGGAATAAAAATCCAAACGGAAGCTCACAGATTGATCGATGCGGCGTGCGCTCTGTTACATTCGCTTCCACGACAATTCGCAGGAATTTGCCCGGTTCGACTACCGAGGGAACATCGTAGGTCATTCGCAAAACTCTGGACGGACGAGCAGCATTCCTCACGGCCAATCTCAACGATTCCCAGACAGAGTGCTGTGGCTTTCCCAAAGCCGGAAGCAAAACACGGCGCAGACCCTTGCGGATATGGTCCTCAGGTCGATCACCCACCACGACCAGATCAATATCCTCGCTGTAACGAGATGCTGGAGCCAGATGCACTTTGTGCAAGAGAGTGCCCCCGCGCATTGCCAACTGGTCGCGAAGAAAATCGTCTCCGAAGAGAGCGGCCATTGCCCGGCACAGCAACAAATCCTGCTCCACTTGTAGCAAACTTGGCCAAGGCACTTCCAGTTGATGGCCCAAAACATCTCGCGGAGTGATCCCCATTATACAATTTCAATGTTTTCGACCACGCGCCAACGCTCGTTTCGAGGAGCACTCAACTCACACTTCGCACCACTTCCAAGTGGCACCCACACTGGGCGATCCGGCAAATACTTTTCCAAGGTCGAGGCCAAATTCCCATGCTCCATTTTTTCAAAAAGAAACCCCAACCGTTGCATCGTCGCCACCTCGTTCTCTATTTCCAGCACGCGCTTCAAAGAGGGAGACTTCAGCAAGTGCAATAAAGGTCGGATCGTCTCCGCAACACGTGCGATGCCTCCGATCCGCGGCGCATAGCGCACCAGGTCAAAAACGGTCGTTTCAGGTGTGCTCACTTTCATCGGCGCAAACGCGCCGGGAGCATCCTGCACTTGAGCCATGTTGCATCGGGATTTCACAAAAAACCTCAGTCGTTGCCGCCCCAGCAGCACATCACGCCGCGGAGCATCTGTAACAATCTGAATAATCTGGAGCGCTTGCGGCTGCGACCCGTGAATGGCTGCTGCAGAGTGAAGCCCGACATAGTATGGATGTCCAAGCCAAGCAAAGTAGTCATCCAACCAGCGATCATATCTTGGGCCACCGAAGGCCGCATCGCCCTCCCCTTTGATAACAAAAAAAGACTGCCATCGTGCCACTCTCGTGACCCTCTTGCCTAATCGCCGAAGTTGATCTTTTGCGCTTCGCTCTCCCAAACCCGTCGCCTGCGTCGCGTCATCGACGGAAAAGCCATATCGGCCAGATGCAGAACATTTATCAATAAAATTTTCAGCTGCACCTCGATTGAAAGTCAAGCCAAAACCAGATGGAATTTCCATTTGCATTTCATCACATAAAATGTGTCAGTCTGCAAACACATTTCTCTTTATAGGCCCTCAGCTACCAGTCCTCGGCAGCCCATCTGCCAAGCAGGGCCATTCGCGAAGCGAGAGGGGGATGTGATTTCACAATCCCGTGCAAGCTCGCTTTTGAAGGGATTTGAAAACGCAGCGCCAGCTTGGCTTGCACAAGCACCGCCCTGCTTGGTTTTGATCCGTGGCATCCGTGGTTCCAAACTACTCGCCTGCTCCAAGCTTTCCACTTTTTTCGTGTCATTTCGTGAATATTGACTCGTTCGCTCCCGCTCATTTGATTTGCAGGTTTTCCCAACCTGCTTCTCCTTCGGAGCTGCCATGCGGCAGTCTTTGACTTGCATCGCACCCCGATGCCGCGCCCGTCGGGCCAACCTCCGGTTGCTCGTCCTTCAGCCCACCCAAGCTTTCGGTTCTCGACCTTTCCCAAGGTCTCGATTCGCCCTATGGGCTACCTTGGGGCAGTTTGATTCGCAAGGTTCCCACCTTGTTCCTCCTTCGGAGCTGCCTTTCGGCAGTCTTTCTCGGCGCACCCCAGCGCCTCGATTCCCGTGCGGCCCCCAGCCGCCTGGGTGTGGTTCAATTTCTTCATCCTTTTGTCGCTGCATTGCGAATAATTTCGCAAACGCGCGCGACGATTTCTTCCTCAACTGTTTGGCCGGTAGGGAGCATTACCACAAGCACACACCTCTGGGTCTACTTCGATTACAACACATACTGGCGGTTGTTCCGCTCAGCGGGGTCTTAGTGGATCTCGGCTTTCCCAAGTCCGCTAAACCACCACAGGAATCATACCCTCCAACTCAACCTTTTGGAAAGAATCGTTGCCAGCGAATCTCAACTTTGCATCAAGGATCTCCAAGCCTGCCAAGCGTCCATCGCTATCGTAATCCGCACAGATTCCGTCAGCCAGTTCCTTGCTCGTTACAGTGGTTTTACGAAATATAATGCTCAGAGCATCTACTTCAGGGTCATATTGAATTTTCATTTTCAGGTTTTAATAAAAATAAGTGTAAACGGTCACAACTACAATTTCAAGCTCTTCCTCGACAAAGATCGGCCTCACTTGCTTGATTTGGTATGGCTTTCCGTTCCATATCGAGTCGAACGGAAACTCCATCGAACACTCAAAACGCCCCCTCGTCCCCGTAATCCAGTTGCTTTTACGGATGGCCATCTCAACTTCTTCAGCAGTAAAACCTCGCATCTCAAGGTATCCTGAAGCATGTTTTGTTAACCAAATCGATTTCATGAAAAAAATAGCAGAAAGTTATTGCGCTGCATTGCGAATAATTTCGCAAACGCGCGCGACGGTGTCTTCCCCCACCGTTTGGCCGGTGGGCAGCACGATAACGCGGGAGGCGATGCGCTCGGTTTCGGGCAGGAGAAGGCCGGCATTAGGTTGCAGGGAGCGATACGGCTCCATTTTGTGGCAACCAGGCCAGAAGTATTTGCGGGCAATGATATTTTCCGCGTGGAGTGCTTCCACTAACTCATCGCGGTTGCGTGGACAGACTTCGGGATCCACCTCGATCACAACATACTGGTAATTGTTTCGCTCAGCGGGATCGTAGTGGATTACCGAAATTCCCGGCACATCAGCTAAGCCGTTCTTATAGGTTTCATAGTTTCGACGGTTAATTGTGATGATTTCCTCAATTGCCTCAAGATTTGTGAGTCCCATGGCGGCAGAAATTTCATTCATCTTTCCATTGATGCCGAGGTATTCGACCTTGTCGAAACCGGTGAAGCCGAAATTCGTCATCATTCTCATCTGGTAAGCCAGCCCATCGTTGTTTGTTGCAACGACTCCGCCTTCCAGACAGTTAATGAACTTCGTCGCATGGAAGCTGAAGACCTCGCATTCGCCGAAGGTGCCGAGCATTCGCCCCCCCTTGGAGCAGCCGAAGCCATGCGAGGCGTCATACATGACCTTGAGATTTCGCTTGGCGGCTATGTCTTCGATTGCCTCCGTATCGCACCCCCTGCCCCATACATGAACACCGATGATTCCAGTCGTCCTTGGCGTGATCAATCGCTCGATTTTTGCCGGATCGACATTGTGAGTCACAGGATCCATATCGCAAAAAACCGGCGTGATCTCTTGCCACTGCAGAGCATGGGCTGTTGCGACAAAGGTGTAGCTGGGTAAAATCACCTCACCTTTCAGGCCAAGAGCGCGGCAGGCGATTTCGATAGCTGCCGTGGCATTGCACATGGCGAGCGCATGCTTGACGCCCAAGGTTTCAGCAATTCGTTTCTCAAATTCCTGAACGACTGGCCCATTGTTGGAAAGCCACCGGCGGTCCAATATATCATTGATCCGTGCAAGAAAAGATTCACGATTCCCCAGATTAGGGCGGCCGACATGGAGCAGATTATTCATAATTTATCCCCGGTTCGGACTTTTTAGGCATTTTGAAGTAAGTCAAATTGGCAAAATTCGAACTTTGTGTTTATCCGATGCAAGTGTAAGGATCGCTCCCCGAATTAGTTCTTCTTCAAATTGCTTCAGCAATTTTAAAACTAACCCACCTATTTTTTCAGGGCTTGGATCCTGCACCCGAGCCTGCACGACACTTGGACAACTCGATTTGGATTGGGCAAGGATCGCTCCAAAATCCAAGTCGTGTGTAAAAATTACCATTCCATGCTCTTGTGCGTAGTCAAACAACACGAAGTCCTCGACATCACAATCCCCAATAGCAGTCCAGTGCATGGAATCAATCCCATGAGTCTGAAAATAATCCACCCAGTCTGGTGACAAGCAGACATCGATCAGAATCCTCATGCCGTTTGCAATTCGGCATCGAACGCCTCAGAGAGCCAAGACGCATAAGAGAGAGCTGCAGAGATATCTTCATTTTCCAGATACGGGTAAAGTTTCAGGATCTCCTCGCGGGATCGCCCTGCAGCCAATAACCCCGCGATCGTTCCAACAGTAATTCGCATTCCACGAATGCAAGGTTTCCCTCCCATAACTAACTGGTTTCTTGTAATCCTGTCTGATGTGTTCATAGTTTTGATTTTATCATGTGGCAACTTTCAATGCCATGGTATTTTTGAGCCAGCTTTGATTTAGGCGCTCGTCGATCGCCGCCGTGGCATTGCACATGGCAAGCGCATATATAACTCCCAAGGTTTCGGCAACCCGTTTCTCAAATTCTTGGACTACAGGCCCATTATTGGATAACCAACGGCGGTCCAATATATCATTGACCCGTGCAAGAAAAGATTCGCGGTTCCCAATATTCGGGCGCCCGACATGCAGAACAGGTTTATGCATTTTATTTTTTGGGAATGAAAAACATTACCGTCTCAAGAATCCCCTCCGAGTAGTGACGCAGATAGATTTTATATTGGTCATTTATTTCCATAATCCGCTTTGGAATACGCCAGAAATCGGATTGATTATGATAGACACAAACTGCAATGGTGGGCGTGGAGCGCTTGATGTGATCGACCGCTCCATTGATTGCGTCAAACTCAGCGCCCTCAATGTCGAGCTTGATCATTGAAATCGGCTGAGTGACTTCCTTGTCTAATGTTGTTAATTTGATCTGTGTTGCCCCAACATCTGAAATTCGACTGGCCGATCCAGCTGTGGCGTCGAATTTGATACTACCTTCCCGACTAAATAAACCTTTTTGAATGAATTGGATATTTTTCAAGTGGCCGAGCTTCCGTTTAGAAAGCTCGATCATTTCTGGTGCTGGCTCAAAGTAATAGATTTGTTCGTAATTTTTTGCTTTTGAGGAAAAATCAAGAGTCGTCTGACCATTATACCCCCCCCCGTCAACAAAGACTTCGCCATTACCAATCTTTACAAACTCTTCGAAATATTGGTGATCTATCCTTAGTAAAAAGCCACGCATGAAATCTAGGTCGAAGGAGTAACGAAATTGAACAATTTTGCTAAAGCTCGTTTTAGACTCCTCATCGGCAAGATTATCATAAACCCATTGATAATTCGATATGTTGGCCTTTATATCCGAGCGGTTGTTTTCACAATAATCCACCTGTTCAAACAATTCTGGAGCTAGGCGCAGGAGTGTGAAATAGTCGAGAACCCTTGTTGCCGTGCCAGCATGTAATCGGTCAATTGCCGTTAATGGTCGAGCATCAACGACACAGGAGACAACAACGCAATCACTCGGCAGTGAAGACATGCGGATAATAGATCTTCCCATGTATTTTTGTTCATCGGTATAGTCATCAACGAATCCCTCTACATCGAAATTATGCGCAATACTTTTGGCATATTTATTACGACCGAGCACGAAAAGTCGTGCAGGATTTGAAGATCGCAGGCGCTCAAAAATGCGACATTTTTCAATCGCAACTGGTGTGTCAATTAAGTTCAAAGTATTCAAATTCTCCAATCAAGCAGCGAAGCCACAGCATCAACATCAAAAACTGGAATTCCTCTTAATGATTTAACTTTGCGCCTTTCCTCAAATGAGTTGTCTATGAAAATTGCTTTTTGTCCAAGCGGTATTTTTTCAGATTTTTGTTCCAGCCAATCAATTTTTTGAATAGATTTAAACAAATCTAGATGAATTTTTGAGCGATGTAAGGTCTGATGGATATCTCCCTCATGCCGGGTCAGCAAATGGACATTCTTACTTTGTTGTGCCGCTTGATACAGCAGCATCAAAACATACCGATTTACTTCTCCACGGCAAATGAGGGTATCGTCAAAATCAAGATAGATAGTGTCATAATCTATGCTAAGTTGAAAGCGATTGAATAATGCGCGATCCACTTCAACCGCAAATTCATTGGCAAGAATAGCCACATCCATATCCATAGCATCATAGATACTCAATAGTGGCAGATTTACACCCCGCTGACGGTGAAGACACATGGTTCCGGCCGTGCGTATGCAAACTTCCAATAACTTAAAATCACCCGCTATGGACTGCTTAAGTTGAAAAAACCATAGTCCGCGCAAGCGAAGACGCCGATTAATCTCATCGGCAATTTCCTGAATCTGGGTCGTTAGTGGAATGCTTTTTGAATTAACACTAATGCCATAATAAATTCGACTGCGGGCACGAGGCCCAACAAAACGCAAAACACCATGCCGGTCAGTAAAGCAGTCGATAGTTAGCTCATCACCTGGAAGATTCTCTACAACAAGCAAATCAGGCTGCAGGGCGATAGCATGAAGTGCTTCCTCACGCGTTTTCACACAGCGCGTATTTTTTCCTCCTTCACCAATGTTCGGCTTAAGAAAAACAGGGAAAGAATCGACATCATCCAATGAGTCATAAGTTCGCGGTGTAAACGAACAATCTGAAAAAACATCGTAGATCCTTTGCTTTTCACGGCAAATACGTGCAGTCTCATCATCCGCCATAATAACTCGAGCGGAAATCTCATCCCGATGATTTGCGAAAAACTCCGCTACTGTATCATGAGTAGGAAAAATAACATCAATCTTATTTTGTTGCAAAACTTCATTAAATACCGGGATAAAATCCTCATTATGAATAAATGGAATACCGCCGACATAATTCTTAAAAACATGCCTCCCGTGGTCATCGCGACTTGAAGCCCCCCAAACTTCTATGTTGACACACTGCGAAAGTGCATTGTGTAACTCTAAAGCATTTTCTGCACCGCAAGGAAATACAAGAACGCGAATAGTTCTCGATTTAGCTATGTTATCGCTCATTTTTGGGATTAGAATTATGGTTAATTAGGCTATACAAATAGACCTTTATGCGACCAAATCATACTCAACTAAAGAGCTGCGTATTTCATCGAGTGTATTAAACATCATAACATCTAAAATTGATAGGGCGGGTATAAAATTTTGTTCAAACTGTGAATAAGTCGGTAATCGACTGCGAAGAAATCGAAGATCTATTCCATTTGCGGCAAATTTCTCGCGCGAGTAAAGCTCGATACCTCCGACAGGGTTAATGTAGGAATCTGCTTTGAGAATTTTATTGATTGAGATTACTCGATCCTCGGCGCGAAGTTTGGAATCTATATCCAATGCTGACGCAATTACAAACGGGGTCTTAATACCAAGAAACTCACAGCATTTTTGTATTGTCTGTGTTACAAATACGGCCACATTCGAATCGGTTGATTGAAAACATTCCTCAACCATATCGTAAACTCCTTTAAAAAAAGGAGCCTTGCGGTAAGCCTGCTCAATTTTACTCAAAAGAGATCGCTTATGAAACTCGAAATCATAGGGAAAAACGCGTTGATTTATGCTAAGAAGAGACCCATTTTTAAGAACAGGAAGTGTGATATAATGAATTTTACCATTGAGTAATATGCGGTTGCGATTTATCCAACCGTTTTTGATATATTGAACATCATCGTAAACTACAAAGCAATCGCAACTTTCAATCAATTGAAAGTATCCGATATATGGAAACAAATAGGGCTGCATGATTCCTAACTTCATAAAAAGCTGCAAAGAATACAATTCAAAATTTTCATATAGGAAATGCTTTGCTAGATTTGAATTCGTGGATTAGGCGACTTATATCTACTGATAAATATCGTTGATCACACAGCAAAGAGATGATCTCAATCGACAATTTGTGACTATGGTAGAAGTCATCTGGAACAATATTTTTAATAGGCCAGTGGATAGGCGGAAAAATCTCACGACCGCGCAAATCCTGAACTACACGGTCGCGTTCCCTTACGCGGACAGGAAATGCCAGTGGAACAACATCATCAGGCAATTCCATATAAATAGCAAATTCCGCTAACCCCTGAGCAAGTTGTCTGAAATTGCTGCGCCGCAAAGAAGAAATTGTTTCGTAATGAAATGCGTGATCCAATAACTGCGAACTTAACTCACTCATGCGTGTTGGCTCCACTGGTCCATTCGGATCTGTCTTCCGAAATATCTCAAACCACTCTCGACTGCCACCATGGCGGTCAAATGAGGCGCGTAGATGCGAGGCCTTTAAAGAATCAATCCACCACTCCGCTGGTGGTAGAGGAAGATCAACCGAAGGAAGCTTGGCTTCATTTTGTGCTAAAAGAATACCTCCATCAGGCACACCAAGAAATTTTCGCGGACTGGCGATGACATAGTCTGCATTCTCGTTAAAAGAAAGATTTAACATAGCTTGGCAAGCATCCTCAACAACCCAAGCGCCACGATTTTTAACGGCCTCTCCGTGAAAGTTCCACATGTTAAAGCCAAAGTAATCAATAAAAACTACCATGTCATGCGATTCGACACTATTTATCCATGCTTCATCGGTAATTTTTAATTGCTCACCAACTGGATAAAATTTTATACATGTGCGAGCAGCTTTAAAGGTTTCCAGCACAACCCCGCAAAGATATGATGGAAGCCAAACCGTGGGTGGTCGCAAAGTTCGTGCAAGTAATGTGAACGCCGACCTGGCAGTAGCTAGACGCAAATGAGGACCGGCCAAAATTGGCGGCACCGCCAGAGGTGGCAAATCTGGCTGAAAGTTTATTTCAAGACCCAACATACCACCCATAATTTTGGGGTTGGAAGTTGCATCTATTTTCTGAGAAATCATTTTATTTCTTGATTGGTAAAGGAATCAATTTTTAACCCACTCCAGTCTCGGCCTGAGTGGCCCAGGTTCCCTTCCATGATAGCCACCAATTTCTCGATGAGCCAAATCTTTGACATCAATATGGATCACATCTGATTTCTCACAAGCACAATGGTTCCCGTTAACAATAATTAGCAATTTAACAGAATATTCTGCTTCGTTGAGGAGATTTGCCGGAATCCGGCATGTGATTTTATAATTACCTAATTCGATATGAGATTCATTCTGTTTTAAAAGAATGCAACCAGAGGTAAAGGCCACTTCGTTATTCTCAGTCATAAAGTGAAGTGTGATATGAAAATGACCGCGGTTGACAACTTCATACTCGATCTCGATATCGATAGGAGTCTGAAGATCAAAGAGAGCATCTCCTTGGTCATCATTGCGCAAAGAAACTGCTCGCATTGATTTAATCCATACAAGCTCACAACTGGGAGCATCATTCGGACTCTCCCACGAAGCAAAGTGAGATTTTGTTCCAGAATTCACTAAATAGCGGCGAACGCACTCCGAGCTTGCGCCTACATATTCAATCTGACCATGGGACATTAGAACCCCTTTATTACAAAGCGATTGAACCGCCGTCATATTATGACTCACAAAGAGAATCGTCCGGCCATGGCCGGCGACATCCTTCATTTTGCCCAGGCATTTTTTTTGGAATTCCGCATCACCCACTGCCAAAACCTCGTCCACGATCAAAATCTCGGGCTCCAGATGCGCCGCGACGGCGAACGCGAGTCTCACATACATTCCAGAGCTATATCGCTTCACCGGCGTGTCGATATACCGCGCACAGCCAGAAAACTCCACAATCTCATCGAACTTCCGCGCGATCTCGGCCTTCCGCATGCCCAAAATCGCTCCGTTAAGGAAAATGTTCTCCCGGCCCGTCAATTCCGGATGGAAACCCGTGCCGACCTCGAGCAACGAAGCAATGCGCCCCTTGACCTTAATCTGCCCGGAACTCTGCGTCGTAACCCGCGAAAGAATCTTCAGCAGAGTCGATTTCCCCGCCCCATTCCGCCCAATGATTCCCAGCACCTCCCCCCGCTTCACCTCAAACGAAACATCCTTCAGCGCGTAGACCCAGTCCGAAGGCAGAGCCTTCGGAGAGTCGAGGGACGAGGGTTGAGGTGCGAGGGCATTTGCATTTTTGGCGCTGGACTCTGGACTCTGGACGCTCGACACGGACTTCGTCCTATCATTCACCTCCCCGATCTTGAGATACGGATCTTCCTTCCCGCGGACCCGATGCCACCAGCGATTGACATCATGCGCCAACGACCCCGTCCCCACCTCCCCGAGGCGGTAGAGCTTGGATAGGTTTTCAACGCGAATAACTGTGTCGGACATAGAGCGGAAGGGGGATTATTTTCTAATTCTGTATGCTTTCGATGCGGTTGCGATATACATTAACAATTTTACTTTTGGGTAAAGCTGTTTCTAATGATGGCCAGATACCTTCAAGAAAATGATGAAAGTCTTTTTTTCTCATGTTTCCAACGCGAAGGTGAATCACCCATGGAGGCGGTTGTGAAACAAGTATCCTGTTTGAAAAATCCGCATCCTTGCTGACGATTACGAGACTATTTTTCTTGGCGTAGTCCCAGATTTGAGTATCCGTAAGGCTTTCTCCCATATCGGCCGCATGGTAAACTGGCAAAGTGGGCTTGAAAGTGAGTTTTCGAGGCGTGTTTTCATCAAAAATGAAACCCTTCACGCAACCTCCTGCAAATGAAAATGGTGACGCATGAGTTCCGATGAAAATCCGAGGCAACCCAGGATATCCTCCTTTGTTAAACTCGGATATTCTTCAATAATGTCCTCGATCGAATCGCCAGCAGCAAGAAAACCAAGGATCGTTTGAACGGTTATGCGTGTGCCTTCAAATATAGGTTGGCCATTGCATATATCTGGATGGACTATGATGTTTCTCATTTTTTAAAAACTAAACTCTTCGATTTGTATTGTCAAAATCGGATGGAACCCCGTGCCAACCTCCAGCAATGAAGCAATCCGCCCCCGCACCTTGATCCGCCCCGAACTCTGCGTCGTAACCCGCGAAAGAATCTTCAGCAGAGTCGATTTCCCCGCCCCATTCCGCCCGATGATTCCCAGCAGTTGATGCCGTCTCCTCCAGGAGTCCGGCACCTTGGTTGCACCAAGGCATTTCTTTGAAATCTCTTTTTCGGACCGTCCCAGGGGCCTCAATTCC
>Ga0214921_10001776_pt1 | contig 36207 bp, 72 predicted proteins | sample LL1505_MetaG_FD_177992 | JGI IMG/M metagenome (GOLD analysis project Ga0214921, IMG submission 177992) | Freshwater microbial communities from Lake Lanier, Atlanta, Georgia, United States - LL-1505 | ecosystem: Environmental > Aquatic > Freshwater > Lake | place: USA: Georgia | collected... | reverse complement strand
CCCAACCTCGAGCCGCAGGGTGCATCGTGAAGAAGCCCGTTCCTCCCCTGGACATCGACGCGATCCGCATGCGCCTCGCGGCGTCCAACCCGTTTGGCGTGCCGCGCTGGGTGGCGTCCGATGTGGCGCATCTCCTTGCGGAGGTGGTGAAGCTGCGGGCAGAGGCCCGCGAACATCCCGAGCACCGCGACGGCATCGACCATCGGCGCATCGCGGATGAAGCGAGAGCGGAGGCCGAGAAGAAGATCAACGCCTTGCAGGCAGAGAACGCCGAACTCCGCGCAACGGTCGCGGAACTTCGCGCATGGCTTGCCGATGCGGCTCCGCTTGTCGTGGAACTGACGAGGGATCAAGCCAGGATCATCGGCTGGCTTCGCGGCTTCGCCTCCATGCCGTCGCGTGGCCCCGTGTCGCCGGTGCGCCGCACCGAGCAGCTCTTCGCAGCCTACGTCGCGGGCGTGATCGAGCGGGGAGAGCATCGCACGCCTGCTGGAGATGAAGCATGAGCATCGACCCGAAGGAGATCGCGGAGCTGCGCGCCCGCTGCGCTACGGAGCAGGAGGCAGGGTGGCAGACCTGCGCCTCGATCCGTATCGACACGCTGCTCGCGCTGCTGGACGAGGTCGAGCGCATGCGCGACCAGCGCGATGCGGCCCTCGACATGAGCGCATCCGAGGCGGACTATCAAAGGCTCGTCAAGGGAGAGAGGGATGCGGAGCGGGCCGCGGCAAGCGCGCTGCGGCTGGAGAACGAAGAGCTGCGCGAGAAGGTGCGTGCCTTCGAGGAGCAGGGTTCCGTCAAGATCGAGTCGCTTCTCGTCCCCCAAGATGTCGTGATGGATGCGGTGCGCGACCCGCGTCGTCAAAGAAAAGCCAAGACCCTCGCAGGCGATTGGCCGACGCATGCAGATCTGCTTCCCGAGGAGGAGGTAGACCCAGCCGTATACGTCGCGCGCGTTGCCATCGATGCTTTCAACAAGGCAGACCAAGAAATGCTAACGAGTCATCAGAGGTCGCGGGCAGCTCTCGAGTTCTTGCGGACGATTCGCAACATCAAGGGGCCGTTCGCCGTATTCGGCGCGGAGAACATGCTGTGGCCGCAGTACGGAACACCATCTGACTTTGCGTTCAAGATGGAAGAGAAGTGGACGCCCTGGGCCGCAGAACAGGCGTCTCGTCTCCTGTCCATGTACAAGCCATCCGACATGCCGCTGACATGGAGGCATTGGCAGAAGCTGGCCAAGGCCAAAAAGTAGCACGAAAGGCGCGAGACTACTCCGAGAGCAAACACAGACAGGAGGAAGACGGACATGGACAACAAGGAACTCATCGAGGCCACCGAGTGCCCGACGAACGTCGAGGAACTGGTCGCCTACATCGAGCAGCAGCGTCTCATCGTGAGCGAGGCGGGCACGGGCGAGAAGGGCTACGAAGCTGCCGCGGTGTTCGCCGCGCGCGTGGCCATCGCTGCGTTCAACCTCGCGGAGTGCGAGCAGGAACTGTCCGGCCACCAGGCGTCGTGGGCCTCGCTCGAGTTCCTCCGCGTCGTGCGCGACATCAAGGGGCCGTTCGCCATCCTCGAGGCCAAGAGGATGATGTGGCCGCAGTACGCCTCGCCCGTGGGGTACGCACGCGAGATGGAGACGAGCTGGTCACGATGGGCCGCGGAAGAGGCAAAGCGTTTGCTCTCCGAGGAGGGTGACGCGGTCGGCGCATCGGTGAGGGAGCATTGGCGCAAGCTCGCAGCCTTCGAGGAGGTGGAGCCATGAGCGGTGAGGGTTTCGATGTGGCGTGCCTCGTCTGCGGCGCACAGCCGGGAGAGGGGTGCATGGGCGAGGACGGGAAGCGGTGGCGGCTCGCCGGGATGCACATCGGGCGACTGACCGGGGGCAAGCCCCTGCTCGTCCGTCACACCGGCACGTTCAACGCCGATGGCGGGGCCATCCTCGAAGAAGTCAAAACCGAGGAAACGACGCCATGACGAGGGCATGGGACAACATGAAGTCTGCGTATCTCTGTACGCCCGATTCGCTCGAAGGCGCGGGCGTACTTCGACCTCACGGAGACAACATGAGCGCGTTGGAGCCGACCACGCCCTGCGTGGACAAGAACGGCGTGTACGTCACCAAGGGTATGACGGTGCGCTACACCATGACCGAGCACGCCCCTCCGCACGACAAGGTGACGCGCGAGGGCGTCACCACCTCTGATCCCACGTTCATCGTGAACGTGTGGGGAGAACAGTACTGGACGGTGAGCATCAAGGGTGATGGATGGGGCACCAAGTTCACCCGCGTCCATGAGATCGAAGCCGTCGTTGCGGAGCGGGTCGCGCTTGGGCCGTCCAACATCGAACTGGAGCGCGCGGCCATCGCGAGGTGGATCCGAGACGAACCCGAGAAGATCATGGAGTGCAGCGGGCATCGTCACAAGGACGGGAAGAAGTGCCTCATCATCGCGGCGATGAGCCTCGAGGAGATCGCGGACGCCATCGAGAGCGGGGACTACCCCGGCGCGGTGAAGCCATGAACGGCCCCGAATGGGGCATCGCCGTCATCTTCGTTGTCGGCTGCATCATCGCCGCAACGGTGGTTGTGGTGGCCTGCGCCCCCCAAGAACAGCCCGTCCCGACCACTCCCAGCACCGTGCGCTGGCAACCCGTGTCACCGCCGCGCACGGGCCTCCGCTGCTGGTTCACCCTCGAGGTTGGGCACGGTGTGTCCTACTGCGAACCCGATCCCTCTGCGACCCACGGAGCATCCCCATGAGGCTCGACCGCATCCTCGTCCTGGCAGGACGTATCGACCGTTGGCTTCACAAGCAGCCACCGTATCGCAGCAGGGTGACCGGAATGGTGACCTCCCTCCTCATCGTCGTCTCGCGCATCCAGCTCGCGGTCTACGTCGCGTGGCTCGCGATCACCGGCGACAAGACGTTCTTCCAGCGGTGGGAGGCGCGGCACCCGCAGGGAGCGGAGCGGTACATGCGCGACCACGCGGACGCAAAGGAGCTTTGGCGATACCGCGAGGCTCTCGCGGGTGAGACGGGCAGCATGCGCGAGGCCATCAAGCAGCTCGGTGCGCTCCGCATCAAGGTGAAGGAGCAGGCCAGGACGATCAAGAACATGCAGGAGATCGCCACGCTGCGAAACCGGCAGATGGAGGCGATGCACATGGTGTGGTGCAACGGCGGGTGCGCCGGTGGCGTGGGCGACCGCGAGAACCTCACCCGTGACAAGGTCGTGGAGGTGGTGCGGTACGCAGATCGCCTCACGGCGTGGTGGAACAACCGTGCCTACCGGGACGCGGGCCACAAGGACACCGAGGCGTACCGTGCTGCCCGCGTGCCGTGGGCGAAGGAGAGCGAGTGAAGACCATCGAGCAGCTTGACGCGGAGTGGCGGCAGGCGATGGAGAAACGGGACGCTTTATCCCGCGCGCACGATGCTGCTCACCGAGCCGCTGCCGAGGCGTTCGACAAGTGGATGGGCGCAACCGAGGAGGAGAACGCGGCGTACCGCGCGCTCGCGCAAGCACGCAGGGCGACGATGCAGACGCCCGTGGGGGACGCATGACCTCCGAGCAGGCCATCGGCATCGTCCAGCGATACTGCCCGTGCCCGCACGACGAGTACGCGCAGCCGCTCGGGCTGGGTGATCGGCATCGCTGCGAGCAATGCGGCGCGATGTTTGACCCCACGACGCCCGAGTTCTATGCGAAGCGCACCCAGGCGTTTGACGAGTCCGTCGAGCATCTCCGTGCGCTCGCCAAGCGTGTCGAGGAGCTGGAAACATGCCTCCGGTGGTACGTCGAGGAGGACGATGTCAACGAGGGCAACCCGTCGAACGGGTACTGGATCCGCGGCAAGCAACGTGCGAAGCGCGCCCTGGGCCTTGAGGTCGAATAGCCTTGTCTGCTGACAACACCGTGATATGCCTCCGTGCGCTGGAGGCATGGTGAGGGCAAGGCTGGCGAAGAAGGTGATCCGCCGTGTGCGTCGGACGCGGGCCAAGCACCCGGAGCTGACGTACAGGGAGGCCGCATCGCGCTGCGGATACCGCTACTCGCAGGACGAGTGGGTCGCCATCGCGCTGCTGGTGGCTCGGCGCATCGTGCGTCCTTGGTTCGCCATGATCCGAGAGGGCAAGGCCCGCGCCGCCGGGAGGGAGGCATGACCACCGATCTCACGGCTCTCGCGCGCCGCGTCGTCGCGTCCAAGCATTGGCGATGGATGCTCGGCATGCAGGCCGTCAGTCCCGATGGGCTGTTCGGCCATCGCGTCACCGAGCACACGTTGGTCATCGACCCCGACGCCATTCCCGATCTCGAGGATCCGGCAACGCGGGGATGTCTGCTTGCGCTGCTGCGGGAAGCTCTCGGCTACCCCGAAGCGCATGCCTACTACGCCTCGATGTCGGAGTGGTGGGTGGTGAGGTTGGGGTCGTCCGGCAGGACGGTCTGCGCGCCTACCGAGGTGGAGGCACTCGTCGCTGCGTGGGAGGCTGTGCCGTGACGCCCAAAACCTGTACGGCCTGCGGAGGGAAGTGTTGCCGCGACGACTTGGGCTATGCCCGCACCCACCTCGACTGGGATGTTGGCTACCACGGTTGTGAGGACTGCGAGGACGGGACGGTGCCGGTGCCTGTCCGCACCGCGGCAGACGAGCGGGCCGATGTGCTCGCATACCTCGACTACGCGCGCACGTTTCCGTTCACCTACGACAGAACCGCACCCGCCATCATCGACTGCCTGCGTGAACTCATCGAACAGGGCCAGCATGAACGATGGGCGAAGGAGAAGCCATGACACCACCCGACTGCGGTGACAACTCCTGCCGTTACGCCCCCAGCAAGGGGGGCATGCGGACGAACGGAGGCTGTACCTGCGATGAGTGCCCCGAGTGCGGGAAGACCATCCTGCCGATCATCCGCTCGAACCAGCATCGTCCGTGGTGCCCTTGCCCGAGCTGGGTGCCGCCGCATCACCGAAAGGAGAACCCGTGACTCCCGACCTCGAGGCTCTCGCGCGCCGCGCCGTCGCTTGCGCGGAATGGCGTTGGATGCCAGGGATGCTCGTCGTCGGCTCCACACGCTTCGGGGACTGGCCGTTTCGCATCTGTGACCTCTCGCGCATGAACCTTCGCGACGACCCAGGCGCGCTACCCGACCTCTCGGACGCTGCGACCATCGGCTGCGTGGTCGCGGTCGTGCGCGAGGCATGGCGTGAACCCAGCGAGCTGTGGGAAGGCTGGGTGGGGATCCACCGCGACCACCGGCAGATCTTCTACGCAGAGCGGTTCTACCACGACGCGGAGGGCGCGCTGAAGGCCAGGACGGTCGGCAGCGGGAACTCGGAGATCGAGGCGTACATCGCTGCGCTGGAGTTGCGTGCCCTATGGATGATCTGAACGACCTCGCCCGCCGCGCTGTAGCGTCTCCTCGTTGGAGGTGGATGCGAGGCATGGCTGTTCGCTCCGTCCTCGCGAACGGGAGCGTCGATCCCGTAACCGGAGTCGTCGTTCAGATCGTGGATGCGCTGCCCGTCGTGTGGTGGCCCGACCTCAACAGTCGCCGCGTGCATGTGCCGCAGGATCACCTCCTGCCCGACTTCGCAGACCCTGCCACCCTGGGGTGCTTGTTGGATCACTTCAACCCTGTCTACGTCTACGCTTGGGCGCGTGGGATGGGCGAGTTCACTTCGCTCGAAAAGCTCGTCGCCGCGCTGGAGGCCCAGCCATGAACGCCGACATGATCCGCCGTGCCCGCCTCGCCGTGGCGTCTCCGCGCTGGAGGTGGATGCCAGGCATGCTGCACGGCACGCTGGTCGGGGACGAACTGCAACTGCGCTACCGCATGGGTGACCTCACCGTGTACCTCGACGCGGATCGCGTGCCCGACCTCGATGATCCCGCCACGCTGGGGTGTCTGCTCGCGCTGGTGCGGGAGGCTCGGGGCGAGCCGACCTATCTCCCGACCTGCCTCGACGTTCACGACGAAGCATGGGTCGTCCGTCCACCGGGGCCGTGGCGGCAGACACGGTACGAGAGCTACGCCTCCGTCCTCCTCGCCGCGCTGGAGGCTGCGTGCAATCGGAACTGATGGATCTCGCCCGAAGGGCCGTGCAGTCCGCTCACTTTCGATGGATGCCAGGGATGCGTGTGCTTCTCGGCCACGACATCGTGGGTCGCGTGCTGGATGACGGGTCGGTCGCGTATGACGGGACGCCTGGCTACCGCATCGCTCAAGGCGAGCTTCCCGACCTCGAGGATGCGGCAACGCTGGGATGCCTGCTCGCGATGGCGCGACATGCCGTCGAGCATCATGTCGAACTGACCCTCGAGCCTGGGTGCCTGCTCACCGAGGTCGAGACGCTGGTGGATGTGCTGGAGACAGGCACATGAAGCGAACCCGAAGCGTCTACTGGTCGGTGACATCGCATGGCGACATGCGCGAGAAGTACTGGTGGGTGCCCAAGCTGCGCCGATGGATGACCTTCTCCGATGCGCGCGAGACGGGAGCATCGTTTTCGTCCAACGCGCAGGCGCGGACGGCACGGCAGGCCGAGCGCATCGCGCTCCGCATGCCCGATACGTCGCTCGCGATCCTCACCAAGCGGGTCAACACGCGCTCGAAGAAGTGGCCCAACGGGTACGAACGCGACTACGGGCTGGGTTGAGGATATGCGGACGCATACAGGAGAGCGAGAATGAAGGTGAGGATCAAGGGAGCGGATCTCATCCGTTTCTACCGGGAGTGGCCCCCTGGCGATGACGTTGCCATCGATGATCCCTGCTACTCGGAGGAGGGCGAAGACGGCGTTCTTCGCGACATCGGCGCGCTCCCGTGGGACGAGGACGACTACGAGAAGGCTCCTGCCGTCGAGCCGGACAAGACCTACACGGTCGAGCATGGGACGCTGTTTTGGCAGGGCAGCGGCGAGGCACCGGCGAACATGGACGAGAGCTTCGCCCGCGTCGTGAAGCGGTGGCTCAAGGCGCAGAAGGTCACGACGCTGGTGGTCGAGCTTCCGAACGAGGACGCCGCGGCATGCCGCGCGATGTGCGCGGAGCGCGGGTGGAGGGTGTCGTGAGCCATCTCGATCTCCGAGACGAGGTGGAGCGGTTGCGCGAGCGGGTGCAGGACTACGAGGACGATGCCAGGACTGTCCTCGCGGAGCGATGCGCGCCGGACGAGCGGCATTGCTCCTGCGTTCCGCATCTGCGGCGGGAGGTGGAGCGGCTGCGCGCCGAAAACGAGCAGCAGGCCCGCGAGGTGGCCTACCTGCGGGCCTGCGTCCCGCCCTCGCACCCGAGTGACTATGGGTACGAAGCGTGGGGTTGGCGTCTGCGCGCCGAGGTAGCCGCCGAGCGCGCCGCCGTGGTGGCGTTCCTGCGGGAGGGCGACACGGTGTGCATGGAGTGCGGCGACCGTGCCGTGCTCGACTTGGCCTACCGCATCGAGTGCAGCGAGCACCGACGCCAGGAGGAACCATGAACATCGACATCGACACCCTCAAGACAACCATCACGGATGGCATCTACGGTGATGACCATCCGTACTCGACCGTCCTGTCGGACGCGCGAAAGGCACTCGACGTACTCGTCGCGGAGGTGGCTCGGCTGCAGGAGGAGAACGCCAGCCTGGTGCAGACCTCCGCAGACCTGTGCCTCGACTGCGGGTGGCGGATGAAGTTTCCCGACGAGGGCTGTCAGAAGTGCCAGGTGGATCGGCTGAAGCAGAACGCGCAGGCCCGCGAGCGCGTGCTGAACCGGCAGCACGACCTCCTGCGCGCCGCGGAGCGCGAGCGTGATGATCTTCGCCGCGAGGTGGAGAGCCTTCGCGCAGAGCTGGGCAGCGGCGGCAAGGAGCGCAGCGTCGTACTTGACTACCTCTCCTACCGCATCGAGATGTCCCACTACTCCGATGCGATCCGCGAGTTCATCAACGCCCGCCATGAGATCAGCGAGGGCATCCATCACACCCTCAACTACGAGGAGCTGCTGCCATGAGTCGTCTCGATACCCTGCTGGAAACCATGCAGCAGGCGATGGATGAGGTGCGCCGCGAGCGCGACGAGGCTCGTCGCGAGGTCGAAGAGCAGGCCCGCCTCAACGGCATGGGGGCCGAGCGCGAGGCCGCGCTGCTGGCCATCTGCCAGGTGTCTCGACTGGCTCTCGAGATCGATACGGACAAGCTCCGCGCCCGCTTCCTCGACCCGGAGCGCATGTCGGGGACGACCTTCTACGAGGGTCACCCGCTGCTCGAGCTGGATCACGCGCTCACCGTGCTGGAGCGAATCCGCGATGCGCTTGGATCTGCACGATCGTCCGGTTGTCGGTAGACAAACGTCGTGCTACGCGGTCGCGCGGGAGCGTTCATGGAACGTCGCGAATCGAGGCCATGAACCGTAACGAGCGCACGCGGCAACTGCTGAAGCGCATCCGTACCACCTCCGACGAGCGTGAGCGGGAGAGGCTTGCCTGGGAGGTCGTGATGTTGCACGAAGCCGGGGCGCGGTTCCTCGTCCGAAAGTTCTGCTTCGAGCCGGACGAGGACGACATCGCAGAGGCCCGCATCGCCATGCACAAGGCCGCGCTGTGGTGCAACCCCGACCTCGGCAGCGGCTACATGTCGGTGTGTAGCTGGTTCGTCATGCGCTACGTCGCGAGCAGGCGCACGGGCCTCGGCATCCATGTGCCAACCAGCGTGGGCGCAAAGATCAGCCGACTTCGCAAGGTGATGATCGATACGCATGCAGCGTGCATCACCCTCGAGGATCAGATGCAGCTCGCAGAGGTCGGCAACATCGGCCCCGAAACGGTGGAGATGCTGCTCATGTCCGTGGGGCGACCGTCCTCGAGCGGCGACCATGTGTCCGTCGTGGCAAGTCGCATGGGCGTGCGCTCGCGCGGCGAGGCGATGGACGACGATGACGATGCCTACGGCAACTACCATGACCCTGCTGCACCCGAGCGTGACGGGGAGACGTACTTCGATCAAGTGACGGTTCGAGAGTTCCTCGCCTGCCTCACGCCGATGGAGCGTGACGCTGTGCTCGCCTACTTCGATGATTCCGTGGACACGCGCGCGGTCGCCGCCAAGCATGGGGTGAGCCGAGAGACGCTTCGCAAGGCCAGGAAGACCGGCATGGATCGCATGCGATCCTGGCTCACCCCCGACAACGAGGACAACGATGGGCAAGAAGAAGAAGACCAAGGTGGATGACTTCACGCGCGCGTGGAGCTTCCACCCCGCCCGCGAGGGCGAAGAGAACCACCGCTATACGCTGCACGCCATCCACGGCCCGACGAAGAGTGTCGCGTCCGTGTCGTGGTTCGTCAGCCTCGACCTCTCCGAGGTCACGCCACGCCAGTTCACGATCTGCATGCCTCCCCCGCTCGCAGACCTCCTGCGCGAGGAGACGAACCAGCAGTTCTTCGGCTCCTGCATCACGCGCGCAGAAGTGGATGTGGGAGCTGCGTTCTGTCCCGGCACCTACGGTGAGTGCGTGTGCGCTCTCGAGGATGACAAGGCCGCGGTGACCATCCTCGACGGCGCGCGCGGGCATCATGCCCCTTTCACCCGTACCGACGAGGAAGCCTACGAGGTCGATCCGCCGAAGGTGAAGATCGACTGTGGCGTGGACGAGGACGGCATGTACGGTGCGCTCAAGTCGCAACTCCACGCCTGGGTGATGGTGCAGATGCGCGCCCTGCAGGATGTGAGCGAGTAGACATCGCTCTTGCCTCCGCATAGCATGCCTTCATGGCACGCACGCGCTGGATCAATCACGACGGGGAGCTTCGCCATTCCCCGCAAGACGCACCCGAGCTGCTCGCTCGGGTCGTGAGCGTGGCCGAAGCATGGGCCGCGGAGGTCGCCGTCGTGGACGACCGCGGCATCCGGTTCCCGCTATGGGCTTGCAAGCGTCCCTACGCCTCACCGCATCGTGCCAAGCTCGCCGTCCAGGCTGCGCTGGGCTGGGATCGTCGCCGTCGAAAGACGGGGGTGGGCCAGCCGCTTGGACTCTTCTTCGCACCGCTCTAGTTCGGCTTGCACGCCGACTTGCGGCAGCATAGTTGTCCGGGGACAGGAGCAAGCATGTGCAACGTCTGTGACGCCCACGCGGTGGTCGAGGCCACGAAGGTCAACGACATCAACCCCTTCTTGTTTGGGGAGCGGACGCTCCTCGTAGAGGCCATCGCGGATCACGGGGTGGAGTTCCAGCCCGCGAAGTTCCGGCTCCGTCGCACCAGCAACGAGGAGTGGACGCCGTGGCACGACACCCTCGACCTCGCGGGGACGATGGGCCGCATCGGGACGGATGTGAAGGTCAAGCCCGACGAAACGGTGCGATGGATCTGCCACGAACGCACCGAGGAGGGCGATAGGCTGTTCCTGCAGAGTGTCGCCGTGACCGAGCTGGAACAACTCGATCCGAGCGACGATCTCGCCATCTTCCGCATGAAGGCGGATGTCGCGAAGAAGGCGTCCATCGCGCGGCGCAACAAGCGCAACGAGGCGATCAAGCGCATGGTGCCGCGCTGCGTCGAGTACCTTGGCGGCGGATGGTCTGTTCGCAAGAGCGGGTACGTCTACACGCTGAAGCGGGATGGCGTGACGATAAGGCTGGTCTTCCGCTTTTGGGGGAGCGTTCCCCGCACGCCTGCGAGGGTGATCGGGAGCATCAAGGCGCAGGGGATCGCGGTCACCGGCGATCTCGGCAGCATCGCCTGGGTGCTGGCGCGTCTCGCGTGAGCCGAGCCGTGCGCGCCGAGCGTGCCTACCTCCGCTACGTCCTATGGGCCTGCGCTGCATCTGCGGGCGTCCTCACCTTCGGCCTGGGGATCGCCCTCGAGAAGATGCTTGCCCTCATGGTGGCGGGTGGCGTGCTCTTCGGGTTCGGGATCGCGATGACCGCTCGCTCGGCGTTGCAGTACCTATCGCTCGCTCGGGACATCGACCGACGCACCCGTCGATAGCCTTCCACCACATCACATCACACCACATCAACGAGAACACGACATGGACACCGAGCAGACCCTCCCCTCCGCGACCCTCGTCTTCACGCCCGAGCGCAAGTCTCTCCACGCGATCTTCGTGACCGCCCTCGAAGGCGGTATCGGGTACTGGAGCGTGGCTACCTCCTACCGCTGGGCGGACAAGGACGGTGGCGATGACCTCGAGGGCTTCGGTGCAAACATCCTCGAGACGCAGGAAGTGCCGGACGAAGACGAGGAAGTGGACGAGGAGATCCCGCGCCACCGAATCGACGCGCAAGTCATCGCACGCGGACTCATCGCTCTCGCCACGGCCAAGAAGGGGCCGTTCCGCGACCTCTGCATCCGCATCCTGCTCGGGGGCCAAACCGCGGACGATGCGCTCTGCGAGTGCGATGCTGAAGCCGCGGACGCTATCGTGCAGATGGGACTCTTCGGCCAGCTCGTCTACGGGTGAGGTCACCATGAGCGTAGAGCAGATCCGCTACTCGCACTACAGGCAGAAGCTCGAGCCTGGACATGAGGACTACTGGGAGGTCATCGACCTTCTTGCATCGAACATCGGCACACGGCTGGAGTCGCACGGCATCCGCGTCTCGCAGACCAAGGAAAAGTACGGTCGCGCGGTCGTCTACCTGCAGGGCGGCTTGCGAAACGCCGATCAGCGGCGCGCATACCATGAGGTATACGCCCAGGTCATCGAGGAGCATCCGCAGTATCGCTCGGCCATCCTCTCGGGGGCAGATTGGCCTCTACTGGCACAGCCTACCGCGGAAGATCTCGAGCGGTGCATCAAGGCGGTGTATGGGGAAGCGACGGCATCTCCCCACATCGAGAAGGACATCCGGCAAGCAAGGGCCATCCACAAGAAGAAGAGGAACGTACATGGACAAGCTCGAACAGATGGTGAAGACCCCGCCCGAGGAGTTCGTTGTGGAGAGGAACCATGACGCGGATCTCGAGTTCCGCGGTTGGCTGCTCTGCGGCGAGCGCGCCGCAGATTGGAGCGGCGAGCGGTGGACAGAGATCGATCTCTTCCGCACGGTGGGTGGAAAGCTCATTGTCGCGGTGAGGCAGGGATCCACGACCCGAGGCACGATGCGCCAGGCCGGCGGCGTGTGCGAAGACGGCGACGAGGTAGTCGAGTGGCTGCGCGAGGACGGCAAGGGACGCTTCGGGCCTGCCAGCAAGGCTCTCGTCCGCAAGGCGAGCCAGCTCTACCCGTCCCTCGTCCGTCTCCCGAGCGAGCGCGTCGAATGAGGTAGCGGGAGCCTCCTTGTTACCCCTTCCCGAGGCGAGTACCTCCAAACGCGAAACGCCCGCCTGTCCAAGAGACAGGCGGGCGTTGATGCGTTCAGCGTGGGCCGATCACGCGCCCTGGCGATACCACAGATTGGAGCCGTCCCAGGTGAAGACCATCGCGCGAAGCGCGGGGATCACGGCAGCAACGCCGTCAGCGACACGGCCACCGGGGGCCGCAGCAAAGGTGATGCTGTTGGCCGAGGTGTTGATGATGTTGATGGTCTGTCCAGCGCGCGTACCAGCGGCAAGGATCACGCCCGTCTTGTTGGCCGCGGTGCTCGTCGCGACAAAGGCATTGAAGCCGTTGATCGGGACGTTGATCGTGCCGCCGGTGTCGATGCTCTGACTTCCCGCGATGGGAGAAGCGAACGCACCGTTGACGTTCACGGCACCAGGCTGTCCCGTGCCGTTCGCGGTGCCGGGAACGAGGTTGACGTTGCCGCCCGCGATGTTGCCCGCCGCGCCAGCATTTCCAGCGGTGACCGTGACGTTGCCGCCGACGCCGCCCGTGGTCAGACCCGTGCCGCCCGCGCCAGCGGTGACGGTGACGTTGCCGCCCGCACCACCGACGTTGGCCACGCCGCTGCCGCCGCCCGTTCCGGCGGTGAGCTGGGCGGTGCCGCCCGCGCCGCCCGTGAACGCACCCGCGGGCGCATTGCCGCCCGCGCCCGCGACGAGCCGAGCGAGTCCGCCCGTGCCACCGTTGCCCGCGGTGCCGTTGCCGCCGTTTCCGGCGTCCGCGGTGACCGCACCGCCGATCCCGCCGAGCGTGCCCTGCGCGCCCGCGCCACCGTTGATGTCGTAGCCGCCGCCGTTGCCACCGTTGCCTGCGGTGCCGTTACCGCCGTTGCCCGCGCTCGAGATGACCGCGCCGCCTGCACCGCCCGTCGCACCGGCCACGCCTGCGGTCGCGCCGTTCGTGAAGTTGTTGCCGTTCTGACCCGGAGTCGTCGCGAAGAAGGCGGTGATCTGCGGGGTCACGATGGCGGTTGCGACCTGCAGAGAGTCAACGTCGATGGTCGCAACGACGGTGATGTTGTCGCAGTCGATGTCCTGCGCGGTGATGTTGCCACCAAAGACGTTCTCGGTGCTCATGGGTACTCCGGGGAGGGTTGCACCGTCTACGATAGCCATCTCGCGAGCGCACGCCAAAGTTTCGGGAAGAAGTTGACGCGAGATATGCTCCCGCATACATCAGTCGAGCGCACATCGCGCGAACCATCACACCGAGGACGACATGAGCACACGCTTCGTCGGGTCTACCGTGACCCGGATGCGCGTGAAGGGCAGTATCGACCATCCCGACCTTACGGGCTGGTTGCACGAAGCTCTCACGCAAAACGCCTTCACCGACTTTCCGTCCCCCGCATCGGGCGGCACGCGCGACGGATTCGCCCGTGCGGACGCCCCGCTCGAGACGCCCGACTTCACCGATCCGAGCACGTTCTACCTCACGCCCTACGTCAGCTTCGCCTACCGCGAGGATGTGAAGAAGGTTCCTGCTGCCAGGCTCAAGGCTGCGGTCAACAGCGCAGCGCGTGCGTGGTGCGCCGAGAACATGCGGGAGCGGTGCCCCAAGCAGGTCAAGCTCGAGATCAAGGATCGGATCGAGTCAGACATGCTCCCTCGCGTCACGCCATCCTCGCGCGTCGTGCTCTGCGTGCTCAACGTGGCCGAGGGCTACCTCGTCGCCAGCACGCAGAGCGAGCCGCGTCTCGAGGGCATCCGCAAGCTCCTGCTCCGCAGCATGGGCCTGGATGTCCGTGTCGAGTCTCCCGACGACGGTCTGACCGTCGAGGTACTCGAAGCCCTCGCCAACACCAGCCCGATGGTGCTCGCGAAGTCCATCACCATCGACAACCGGGAGGACGCATGACCACCGAGGATCCCCGCGACCTTCTCCCCGACATGCCGGCGCATGTCGCCTCCGAGTTCCTCCTGTGGCTGTGGTATCGCGAGACGCAGGGCAACAACGTCTACGAGATGGACGACGGTCGCAAGGCGTGCATCGAACTGCTCGACATGATCGAGCTGAAGCGTCCCGAGGAGGAGAAGGCGAGCGTCACGCTGCGCGCGGTTTCCACGGGGGAGAACCCCGAGCTGCTCGCGAGCCTGTGTGCCGGTCGCGTGCTGCACCGTGCGAGCATGTCGGTCGAGATGGTGGACGCCGATGACCGCACCTTCCGCGTCACGCTCACCGGAAAGCGTCTGACATGGTCGGGTGTGAAGCTGCCTACCATCGTGAAGAACGGCGACGTTGCCGAGCAGCTCTACGAGCAGATCTTCCTCTACGAGGAGCTGCACACGGTACTGCGGAGCGTCTTCGCGCAGTTCGCGTCCCGCCGCATCTCGGAAGACCGCTGGCAGCAGGAAGGCAACAGCCTCCGTCGCTGGCTCGGTGCCACCTTCGCGCGGACGTTCCACTTTGACCCGACCACGGGTCAAGGGATGCTGTTCGGATGAGCCTGTACGAGGAAGAACGCGCGACGGCGAACGGGTGCGCTGCGATCATCCTCGGCTTCTTCATGCTCTTCGCGTTTGTGTCCTGGGCGGGGCATGCCTTTCGAGAGGAAGTCATCACCTCGCCCACCACATGGGACACCGCCATCGATAGTGGAATGGAGTGACCGTGAAGCTCGAGTCCTTCAAGGCAAACCGATCTTGCCCAAAGTGCGGAAGCAGCGGCATGTTGATCCGATACTGCAACGAGGCGCGACCGTTGATGCCATCGATGCACGACGCGCGAAGGTTCTGCCCGCCTTGTCCTTCGCCCACCATGCAGAGCGTGGAGCACATGCATGTGTCATGTTCGACATGTCGCTACGAGATGATCACCGCGACGAAGGATGCGCGATAGAACGAGGTGCATGAACCTCGTACTACTCGACCTCCGCGTGCGCGGTGAGTCCCTCATCGTGTGGCCCGCCCAGCGGGAAGAGCCAAGGTTCGCAGCGGTGCTCGAACACATCCAAGAGTGCCAGGACTGCGGCTACGCCTTGACGACCTCTATCTACGACGGGATAGGAACGCGGCAAGAGGCGCGCGTATCCTGCGATGCCGGTGCCGATCTCCTTCAGCCGCTCCTGCAGGAGCGAAAAGATGCAGAGCATGCATCGACCGGAAAGCGCGCAGCCTGGATCGCGGAGCAGCGCAACAAGTTGATGCGCCGTAGTCGTAAGTAGGTTGTCCGCTGACATTCGGTCGGATAGTCTCGCGTCATGTCCGTTCCTACCAACGACGAGCTGCGGCTCGCGTATGCCCTCCCGCGCGAGGTTCGCGAGCGCATGCTCGACGTTCCCGCGGTGGGCTTCTTCTGCGAGGCTGGGTATTCACCCACGCTCGTCCATCGCCCCGTGGCTCCGCGTAGGTGGGAGTCACCTGTCGCGTGGTTGCCGATAGACCCTGTGGTGATCCTCGAGGTCGGTCGGTCGCTTCTTGCAAGGGCAGGAGTAGCTGGGGTGGAGGTCAGCATCAGCCGAACCGCCGACCACGAGGACAGGGGTTCCTATCGTGCGATGGCGTGTGGCTGCAAGGAAGGGCAGTCCATTCACGCTCCGCTGCACCAGGCCCGCGGAACGACGCCGCGTGCGGCTGCGCTCGCGCTGCTGACTGACATCCACAAGGGCGCGTGATGATCGCTGTCCTGCTGCTCGCGGGATCAACCATCGCGGCATCTTCATGCCTGTGGTGGCTTCTACGGGGATGGCTGTTCGACGCTCCGTGGGAGGAGGCAGCAGCCCACCGTGTGGCTGCGTGGTTCGGCGTAGGCACGCTCGTCCAGCTCGGCATGCTGACCGCGCTCGCTGTACGCGCGCTGCTGTAGTTGATTACGAGATACTCTCGAAGTAGATGCTTCGCGAGGACACGGCATGTCGGACGAGATCACCGATCTCCTGCGGGAACAGCTCGAGAGAAGCTCGCGAGAGCGAGATCACCTCCAGCGAAGGTTCGTGGAGAGCCTGGACAATCAAGGCCAGCAGCATGCCGCTTCGATCAACGCGCTCGGTGACCGCATGGAGCGCGCTATGTCTGCGTATCCGGTCGCGATGACCCAGCTTGGAGACAGGCTGGAGCGGTCGCTCTCCACAAGCACCGAGGCGTTGCGGGAGGACATTCGTCATACGAGCCGCGTGTTCGGCGGGCTGCTCATCGTGGCGATCCTTGTCATCGCTGCGGTCGCGGGCGTGGGCGTGAAGTACTCGACACCTGGCACATCGCTCGACCTTTCACCGGGGAAGCAGCCCGCGAGCACGGCACCCGTCGAAGACAGGACGGAAGATCGGGCCGTTCCAGCAGAGAAGAACATCTCGAACGTCAGTATCGAACGCTGATGGAGTCCCGCATGACATGGATCATCGTCGCCGCCGTGAGCGGCTTGCTCGTTGGAGGTGGTGCCGTCTTCGGCATCACGCATCAGAAGGCTCCGGTCGCACCGGTCGTCGTGGCAGATGTCTCGGCACAGAAGCAGGCCGAGGTACAGGTTCAGCTCTCCGATCTCGACATCGTGAAGCCTGTCTGCACCTCGGAGTTCATCGAGAAGAACGGCGATGGACTCTGCCGGGAGATGTTCTGCTGGGCGCAGAGCAACAGCACGACGGGTGGTGCCGGCGAGAAGTCGTGCGATGCGGTCAGCAACGTGAACAACACGCTGGTCATCCTCAAGACCTGCGGGAGCCTCGAGGCGCAGCCGCGTATCGAGTGCTTTCAGACCTTCCGCGAGCGCAAGTAGGTCACGACAGTACGGACGCCGCGAGCCTGGCGTCCTCCGGGTAGACGGTGCCGAGCACGGCCACCAGCTCGCGAAGCTCGTCGCTGCCGATGCTCGCGAGACGGTCGGGCAGCGTGGGATCGGCGTCTAGAGCGCGCTCGATGGCCGCAAGCAGCCGATCCTGCGTAGCGTTCGGGACGAGATGACCACGCTCCCATCGCCACACGGTGATGACATGGACGCCGAAGAGCGCGGCGAGACGCGCCTGGGTGTAGCCCATCCGAGAGCGGACATCCGAAACACGCTCCGCGCTCATGCGTCACCACCCTTTGCAAGCGCAAGCCGTGCGACGGAGATCATCTCCTTGAGGCGCGCGATGACATCCTCTTCGAGGAACTGCTCGCTGACGACCTGCGCGGTGACTGCAAGCAGGAGTACATCCAGCATCTGTCCAGCATCCGTGAGCTGGGCGTGCCTGTCCATTGCATCGAGGATCGCTTCGCGGAAGGGATCGATAGTCGTGGTCATGGTGGCCCCCAGGCAGCAAGAAGTCGCAGGGCGATGGAGTCGCCTGGTGGAAGGGTCGAGGAGAGGCTGCTGATGTCGGTTCCCGCGCTCGCATCCTGCAGGTAGGACAAGAGGATGCCGAGGGTTCCCGCATCATCGAGGTCGGGCATCAGACCCTGCTCTCGGTCGGGGAAGGGCACGGCCATCATGCCGGTGCTCCACCGGAACCTGGGATGGGTGACGAGCTGCTGGGAGAGGCTGACGTTCACGGCGCACGCAGGAGCACGATGCTCTCGATGCGCTCGAGCTTGGTGTCTGCATGGGCCGAAAGCACAGAGTCTGTGTACCACCCGATCAGCGGTACAGGGGCATGCGACACATCGACTCGGACGGTGCAGTCACGCGGCCCCGTCGAGGTGACGCTCCACCGTTGCGTGTGCTCGCGCTTGAGGTGGCGCGCATCGGCGGGGATCTCCACGATGGTGAGGGCATGCGTCACATCGTCAACGTCCAGCGTGAAACCGACTGGCTCTCGTCCCCACGGGAAGACAGGCAGGTAGGCATGCGTCCACGACCCGCGACCGCTGACGGTGACGCCGCCATCGTCGTGCAGGCGATGCATCCACTCGGTGGGAAGGCTGTGGAAAGGGTCGGGCCAGTACCATGCGGTGAGGTCGCGCAGGACATGCCACACATCGATCGCGGCTTGTGGAAGATCGCGCTTCACGGTGAAGCGCGGTGGGAGCGTGTTCATGCGCGAGCTGTATCTTCGAGAGTATGCTGGCGCAATATGCACCAGCACGGTAGACACAGAAGCATGCCGTTCGCCTTCGTTCGCAGCCCCGCGCACATCGCAAGTCGCTCCGAGCTGTCCTACCTTGGCGTGCTCGGTGCCGACAAGATCGAGATGTACGCGGTAGACGATGGAAAGGCGGTGCTGGCGACATACAGCGCGAGCCTCGGTAGCCTGCTCGACCTTGAGCGGCTCTGTCCAGGGGGCGAATCGCGTAGCGGGGGATGGGACGACCTGTTCCTCGAGCCGCCGTCGCTGATCTTCTCCGCGCCGGGAGAGGGGCTGTTCGGTGTGCCATGTACGTCGCTTGACATGGTGCCCTCCGGTGACCATGTCGTGTTTCGCGTACAGGTCGCGTTCTCCAACCTCGATAACGGAGGCGCACGCCGTTTCCTCCACGGGGAACTGCCGCTCGTCGCGCTGAACTTCGCTCCAGCCATCGCATCGCAGAGGGTACGAGAGGAGATGACCTCTGCGATGCTTCGCTCCAGCATCTCCCGCAATCATCCCACGAACGAGGAACCCGAAGCATGACCGAGAAGAACAAGCCGGGGCGCAAGCCCCGCAAGGTGGCAGAGTCCGTCAACAAGAAGCTCACCGAGTCGCTGGCCGAGTCCGAGGATCGCCGCCAGGGCCGCGAGGATCTCCTCGCCAAGCGCGCGCTCGAAGAGGCGGTTCGTCGCGAGGCGCGCGAGGACGCCGTCGCGGAGCGTCGGCTCGCTCACGACCTCCGTCGCATGGAGGCCACCGAGGCGATGTTCAGCCGCTTCGCCCACAACGTCGTCGGCATTGCGCGTGAGGGCGTCCAGGCGATGATGCCGGTCTACGAGCACATCGGCTCCGAGGCGACCCGCGACATCATCCTCGCACAGGTCGAGTCGCAGAAGCACGCGATGGCCCTGCTCACGACCGTGCTGGTCGAGGGTGTGCCCGCTGCCATCCGCGCCTACGCCGAGGTGCGCGCGGTCAGCACGCCGGCTCCGGTGACGCATGAAGAGTTCAAGGTGTGGACGGACACCCTCATGGGCCATGTCTACGCCCGCAACGACGCGCACCTCGATCTCCTCGACGCCACCATCCGTACCTCTGCGAGCAGCAGCTTCGCCAACACTCTCGGCAGTCTGCCTCATGTGAAGGCTTCGCTGTTCTCCGGGGACTGCGGAGAAGACTGTGAAGCGTGCGAGGACGACGACGATTCGGACAGCTCCCGCGGCTACGGCGGCGTCGAGGACTACACGCCGTCGCATGACGACATCCTGCGCGTGCTGCGGAACGCAAAGCCTGCGTCGAGCAGCGACGAGGGCGACATTCTCGGCAAGATGATCAACCGTCCCCCCTCTGCCTCGCGCACCGGGAAGGCAGTCATCGTCTCGGTCGATGGTTTCGACATCGGCTTCGATCAAGACTTCTCCGAGCGCATGGCGAGCGCAGAGGACTCCGCGTTTATCGGTAGCGGAGACACGGCAAACGCGAGCATCTCGCTCTACGGCGACATGGGGTATGGCTTCGGTAGCAATCCGCTGGTCACCTTCGAGATCGAGCCGGGCGATGACCCACTCCAGGCCATCGCGAAGCCCATTCGCATGCTGATGCCCGAGGGTGGTGACGAGCGTTTCCGTGTCTGCATGAGCCGCGGTGAGGATGTCTTCCTCGATACGACGTTCAGCGTCGTGTGTGTGCGCCGGTGAGCCAGGAGGTCGTTCTCACCACATCCCGTGCGATTGACATCGCGGAGGGTGTGGAGGAAGTAGAGGAAGAGCTTCAGATCAAGGCGTGGCAGCATCTCATCGACACGGGGTGCGCCTGGACGCTGCAGGGCTGGTTTGGTCGTTCCGCGATCAACCTCATCGAGGATGGCATCTGCACGCCGACCCCGAACCCGCCTCTGCCCACGGTGGCATAGGCGGTTAGCCTCCCGGCATGGTCACACGCTGGGTACACCCGCTCGCCTTCCACCAGTACCGCTGGTGGAAGCCCGCGCGTGGTGGCCCAGCGTGGTTCTACGGGTCGCCGCGCAGGGGGCTGACCCGCGGGAGCACCACGGTGGACATGGAGACGGTAGACGAGCCTGTGCGAGACATCGTGCGGTCGGTTCACGCGCTCGGATGGAACACCACCGGGAGCTGCGCGGGGCACTTCCCGAGTGCGGCGTGGTGTGAGCGGGCGTGGTCGCAGCTTGGTCGTGATGCGCGTGAGATCAAGGGGGGCGGGTTGGTGCTGCGAGATGTGGAGAGCGGCGTCGAGCGCGTACTTCAAGACAAGACATGGCGTCTCGTCGCGCGGGAGCAGTTTGTGCGCGACAACCTCCGCTCATCGGGGCACGGCGCGCTGGGCGTGACCGGCATGGGCGCAGCACAGCGCGAGCGCATCTTGCGCGCAGCTCGAGAGCGAGGCGTGCAGACGCGCTTGCTGGGGCCGGATGGGCTGCTCTTTCTCGTACAGGGTAGCGATGAAGCCGAGCTTTCGCGCGGGTGGGATAGAGTCCGAAGTCTGATCGAGGGAGCGTGAGATGGCAACGTGGCCGAGGTGGATCAACCGAGACGACGAGAGAAACCTCCGCGAGGTCGCGCCGAACGTCTACGTCGGTGCCGAGTACGCAACCCTCACGCCTCCCGATGGTAAGCCGTGGGAGCTGGTGGTGGACTTCTACGGTTCTGACCTCCGCTGGCCGAGCCGCGTCCGCACGACGGCACGCAAGTCGATGGCCATTCCGTTCCTCGATGGCGACAACTTCCCCGCGGGCGCGCTGACGAAGACCGTGCGTGCGGTGCGGGAGGCGCGGAAGCGCGGCCCTGTGCTGATCCATTGCCAGGCCGGACTCTCGAGGAGCGCGAGCGCAGCCTACGCTTTCCTGCGCCGCGTGAGCCGTGTCCCCCACGCCGAGGCTCTGCGTAGGGTCAAGGTCTGTGCGGGATTCCCGCGTGTGGAGACGCTGGCGTCTGCCAAGAGCTGGGTCGAGACGGGCCGCTGACGAGCCGCTTCTGCCGTCGTCACACGACCGTCACACGACCGTAACAGAACCGTCACACAATCGGTGACATTTCGTTACACTTGGGCATAAGTGCCCGTACTTCCTGCATTATTGGCCATGCTTGGTAAAGTGCTGGCCAGCACATGGTTGACGGGCGACAGGTGGGTGGGTAGAGGTGGGGTGGAGGCCAGCCCATGTCCAGCCCGACCCGCCCGACCCGACCAAACCGCTACCCCGGCACCTGTACGGTGTGCAGCGGTAGCGTGGCCCGCAACGCCGGCACCCTGCTCCGCAGCGGCCCCGCGTGGGCCGTCGCCCACCTCGCCTGTGCCGAGAGCGGCCAGCCGCAGGTCTACACCGTCCGCACCAGCTCGGGCTGGACGGGAACCCGCAACACCCGTGGTCGCTGCGAAGATGCTCCCTGCTGCGGCTGCTGCACGTTCTGACGGAGGCAGCATGACGACGATCACCATCATGGCACGCGATGGATCCTCGCACCGCGAGATCCTGGCCAGCCACCTCGAAGCCGACGCCATCGCGGAGCGCGAAGCTCTCTCGGTCACCAACATCGTCGTCACGCACGACGGCGATGTGTTCCGCCGCGTGACCGCGGACGGCAACCACCTTCCCCTCACCCACGCCGAGCTGGTCAGCCTCGGCCTCGCGTAGGAGTCTCGATGCCCACCCCTCTCTACCGCGTCCACCGCGTCACCCGAAACCGCTGTGTGCTCCGTCGCGCAGACGGTGTCGAGCACACCTACTGGTCGCCGCTCGACGGTGGCTACGTCTACGAGGTCACCGACGCCCGCCCCGGCACGCTGGGCGCGCAGGTCTGCTACGGCCTGGCGGGCAGCGGCTCCACGCTCCGCTGTGACGAGGGCGACTGCCTCGCCACGCTCATCCGCCGCGAGGCCCGCACGGCAGCGGGTCGCCGCAACATCGCGGAGCGCATCGAGGCCGCGCTGGTGGAGCAGGAGTGGTCGGGTGGCCCCGCCTACCTCACGCCCGACCTCCGCGTCGTGGACAGCGAGCAGGCCCGTGCCCTTGGCCTCGGAGGTGTCGCGTGAGCGAGAACCTGTGGCAGTCCGCCAGCTACCGCAACGGCTACGGCACCGTTCGGGTCAACGTGGCCAACGTCGTCCGCAGCACGGATCGACGCCTCTGTGTCCGACTCCGCATCTCCGAGGACTTCGGGGCGCAGCGCGGGTACGCCAGGTCGTGGGGCGTCCGTCCCGAGAACCGCACGGTGCTGTACTGGTGTGACGCGGATGTTCCGTCGCCAGCAGCTCGGTTCGTTCGTGAACTGCTGGACGAGTGCGAGTGACCGCCATGATCACCACCATCGCCATCAAGACCGTCCGCTTCCGCACGCTGTGCGGCACCGACCACCTCATCCGCGTGGCCGTGCAGCGGCAGTCGCTCCCCGGCAAGCGTTCCGCGTGGATCTACCAGCACAACCTGCACAACGGACTGGCCGACTACGACGAGCGGTTCTCCACCCGCCGCGCCGCGCTCGCGCGCTTCGAGGCCGAACCCGACTTCACCCAAGAGGAGATCCTCTGATGTACCGTCTCCACCTCACCGGCCCCAACAATGACAGCACGTTCCCGTCGTGCTGGGGTAGCTCGAGCCGCAACGGCCCCGTCCAGGCGGTCAGCGTCTCGCTCGTCGGACTCTACGACTACATCCGCGCGCTCGGCCACGACAACTTCGCGGTGTGGAGCGGCGCGAGCTGCATCGCCGCGAGCCGTCGCGAGTACTACGCGCGCCCCGCCGTCGCTCGGTACATCGCGCGTCGTCGCGCGCTGGAGGTTGCGTGATGCGTATCGCGATCATCTCGGAAGAAAGCCATGTCAACAGCCACAAGCGTGCGCTGGAGGCGAAGGGCCATGAGGTCGTGCTGCTGGGCGGAAGCCCCAGCAAGATCCCGCCGACCGTCGATGTGACCGTACTCCGTACCGTGGGCTGCTCCCACGGGGCGAGCGACACGGCGTTCGCCTGGAGTCGGGCTGGCAAGGGCCACCTCATCGTGGAGGACGGTGTCGCGGCGACTCTCGCCGCGCTCGCTGCCTACGAGGCGAAGGACGCGCCGCCGGAACCCCCGCCGCTCCCGAGCCTCAACGACGAGCAGTTCAGCAGGCTCGCGGATCGTCTCGAGCGAGCCGTTACCGGAGAGGACGGCTGCAAGATGGATCGAGGCACGATCTTCTGCGTCGGTGCCCGCAAGAACGACCTCGACATGATCGACCATGTCGCGCACATCGCGGGGCTGAAGCGGACGGGCAACATCGCCGGGACGAGCCGTGCGCTGCCCTCTCGACTCGTACAGGACTGCTCGGTGGTCGTCATGCTGGAGCACCGTACAGGCTCAAAGCTCCAGCAACTCGCCTCCGACCTCTGCCGCCAGGCATGCAAGCCGCTCGTCTCGCTCGACGCTGCTTCGGGAGAGAGCGAGCTGCTCATCCGCCTGGGGCAGGCAGGGTTCGCGCCGATCAACCACCTTGTCGAGGTGACGCAGATCATCCTGCGTGGGCGAAGCATAGGCGAGTGCTCCCCCGAGGAGCAGGAGGCCATGCAGCACATCGTGCTGGGCGAGCACGCGAAGGGGCGGATGCCGTCCTCCACGCGCAAGGATCGTCACGCCATCCTCGTCCGCACCATACTGGCTCATCCCGCGGACTCGGACGAGCAGATCCTCGTCCGCGCGCTCGATGCCGCGCTCCACCCCGAAAAGATGGCCGACATTCACGCGAACCACCTCGATGCGGCCCGTGAAGAGGCGGGCGTGTACGTCAACGATGACGGCGTGCCCGTAGCCATCAACGGCCAGCGCATGGTCGAGGCAGCGAGCCGGTACAACGTCCCGAACGCGGACATTGACGCGCTCCCGTGGATCGTGGAGCTGCCACCGTCCGAAGAACCTGTCGTGATCGACGCCGTCCCCGACCCGATCCCCGACCCCATCCCCGACCCCATCCCCGAACCCGAGGCCACCATGCCCATCAAGTCCACGAAGCCCAAGAAGTTCGAGCGTGTTCGCTCCAACGGAAAGCCCTACAGCAAGCCCGACGAGAAGTTCGCGCTCTGTGTCGAGATCCTCCGCAAGCACGGTGACATCTCGCACGCACGCATGGTGGAGCTGCTCACCGAGCGACTCGCGGTAAAGGGCTACGTCGTGCCCAACCGGATGAACATCCCGATGGCAGCGGTTCGGGTCGCCGCGGGCATCGTCGCTGCGGTCGAGGGTGCCGCCCTCCCGACTCCCGCTTCCGCGCCCGCCCCGGCTCCCACGCCCGCCCCGGCTCCCACGCCCGCCCCGGCTCCCACGCCCGCCCCGGCTCCCACGCCCGTGTCGCTGGACGAGCGCGTCCGCGCTGCCGTGGCCAGCCTCCAGGCACTCATGCGCGAGGCGCGCATCGTGAGCGCGAACCTCACGCCCGACAGCGCGAACCTCGAGGTCGAGGTCGTCACGGTCACGCGCACCACGCTGCGGTTCTGACCGCGCTTGCCGCCCGTCACCCCGGTCGTAGGACAGGGGTGCAACCCAAGGAGCCATCCGATGCCGACCGACCTTCCGATCCACGGCCTTCTGCCCCGCCCCGCGTGGTGGTTCGGCTCTGACCAGCACGCCATCGAGGCTGTGACCGACCGCATGGGCAAGGTCTTCGCGCGCCACGGGGACGCCGTCGCACGCTGCCGCAACGCACTCCGCGCGAGCGTCGATCCCCACGAAGCGATTGCCGAGATCCACAAGCTCGCGGGCCTGGCCGAGACGCCCGAGCAGGACGCCGCGGTGAGCCGCCTCCTGCGCCTCGCGGGGGACGCCGCCATCACCGCTATGGCACGATGGCGCGAAGAGCGCGACGACCTGTTCGAGCGGCACCTTCCGCTCCGCAAGGACGGTACGCCGCGCACCTCCACCTCTGATGCCTTCCATGCGATGCATCCGCAGTCGCTCCTCGCGGGGTGCATCCCCAACCCCGACTTCTCATGGCTGGAGGAGATCAAGGTGTCGCGCAGCGCGCTCGCGATGGCCGCGCTCTACTTCCACCCGCTGGTGGGAGATCGCAGCGCGGTGGGCTGTGCGCCCGAGATGGCCCACCTCTGTGCTGCGCTGGAGGCCGATAAGAGCTTCACGCTCGACAACGCCGTTGGCGGCGTCGAGGCGCGTCTCGTCGCAAAGTACGGCCCGCACCTCCGCATGCTGCTGACGACGACGGATCCGGCCACCGCGTACCATGCGGGGAGCGTGGCCGACTGGCTCGCCGCCCAGCAGAACGTGCTGCGTGCATGTGGGCTGGAGGTGTGGGCACAGCTCCAAGCGATTCACGCGGGGCGAAGCACGATGAGCGCGGTCGAGGGGCTGCGCGGCAATCCGCGCGTGAAGCTCGCGGCATGGACGCTGATGTGCGATGCCCTTGTCGCCGTCTCGCCCGAGGTGGAAGCGTGACGCCGCTCGACCGCATCGCCGCGGCTACCCGCGAGCGTCTTGCCCTTGATCGGCTCCCCTTGCCGCCGCGGCTCCTGGCCGTGCGCGTGCAGCGGGATCTCGGCCTCGACACTCTCCCGCATGGCGCGATTGCGCTGGTTGCGGAGCTGGTCGAGGAGAAGATGAAGAACATCCAGCCTCTCCCGGTGCCCGAGCGTCCACCTGTCGTTCTCGCCGTCGAGGCTGCGTACCGTCGCTGCGCGTACCGCGCGCGTCCAGTTCCGTGGCGCATCGGAAAGGCGAGCCTCGAGGCCCGCGTCATCAACCGCGAGTTGCCGCCGACTACCGCTGCGTACTGGCCCCGCGTGGATACGGAGGGCTGGGACGTTCAGCCAGGCCGCACCTGGGCGGTGGCTCCGCGCATCGAGATCTTCGTGCGCTCCGACTGGCAGGAGCGTGTCGAGGGCGAGGGGCTGGCCGTCCTCGATGGCCATCTCACTCTCTTTGCCGAGCGCATCCGCGGTGGCGATGGATGGAAGGCCATCCGCATCGTGCAGGACGAGAACCTCGCGCTGACCACGCAGCCCATCAACATCAACATCGACAAGCATGGCGACCTCGCCATCGAGACTTTTTGGAAGGAGAACACCACATGCTGACCGACGACGAAGACATCCTCCCGCAGCCCCTCCGCATCCGCGTGCTCGACGCCGTGCTGACGGTGATCGCGTACTCCGGTCTTGCCATGATCGGCGCAGGCATCGCCCTGCTCTTCGTGGAGGTGTAGCCATGACGCTCGACCTCTCCGGGGTGCCGATGTGGCGACCCGAGGATCGGTGGGAGCTTCCGCTCCGCGTGTCGATCCCGCGCTCGGTGACCGCGCTGGCGTTCCCTGCGAGCAACGCGGTGCGCGTGGCGAGCCGTGTCTCGTCCGCTGCGCTCGACGCGCTCCGCGACCTGCTGCTCGACCGCGGTGTCGATCTCGACCATGCGACCATCGTCCGCGACGACCGACCCTACGACCCCGGCATGCGCGCCGTCGCCTGGCATCCTTCACGCATTGCGGGCGGCGTCTTGTGGTCGCTCGTCCGCTACTACCCCGCCATGCGCGAGGACACCGGTGCGTGGACATGGCGCAAGGACGGTGGGGTGCCAGGGCTGCTGCAGCACACCCAGCGACTCGCGCCGAGCGCGGAGATGCATGCGGCGGCGGCAGAGTACGCCCGCGTCAACCCATCCACCATCTACGACAACGAGATCCGCGCCGGACGCGAGGTCAGCAACACCAAGGAGCACACGCCATGATCACGACCGAAACACCCACCGAAGATGGAACCTACCTGTTCTGCGGACTCTCCAACCGCAGCGGGAGCTGGCAGGACATGCAGTCCCGGCTTCACCCGCAGCTCATCCGCGTCGTCAACCACGACGGCATGCGCCTCTACGCCAGCGGCAGCGAGTACATCGACCCGAAGCGTCTCGTCGGGGCGTGGCAGCGCGTGGATGTGGACAACGAGCTGCTGGTCGAGGGAACGGCCATCGTGCGCGTCCGCACCGCGCGCAGCGTCTTCCGCCGCGCGCTCCGCGATCGGCCCCCGATGAACCGTCGCGAGGTGCTGGGCCGCGTGCAGGTCTACGCCATGACGACCAACCTCCAGCAGAGCATGGTGAGCGATCTGCTCGACCTCGCGGTGGAGCGCGGCTTCGTGGTGGAGTCGGAGGGCGCGGGTGGCGGAAAGCTCTACGCCTGGAGGACGGCATGATCCTCTACGTTCTCGAGCACAACACCGCGCCTCGCGTGCTCCTTCTCCCGCTCGACGCGACCCTCGCGGACGTTTCGGTGGCCCTGCCCGAAGCGATGCCCGTGGCATCTGTGCCTTCGCGCATGCCGCGGGGTGCGATGGTCGTCCGCGTCCGCGAGGGCGGCAGCATCGGATGGGTTAGCATGAAGCTCGAGAGGAACACGCCATGCTGCTGACCGATGCCCTTCGCAAGGGTTCTCGCGCCGAGAAGCCGATGAAGGTCGTGCGGGTGCAGCCGCATCGCGCCGGCTTCGGTGGCGCGCGCATGATGCGAAACCTCTCCCGCGGCCACATGCACGACCCGAACGAGGTCGTGCGGGTCGAGGTGACCGTCGAGGGCACCGTCGAGCAGCTCATGGGCCGCGAGGCGTTCCCGCTGGTCGTCGCGGAGGCGCGTCGTCATGGTGTCTTCGGCCAGGCCCGCCGCGTCAGTAACCCCCACACCGACCACATGGGCCGCATGGTCGCCACCTTTGAGGTGTCGTGATGCTTCTCTCCGATGCTCTCAAGAAGCCTCGCAAGAAGGCGTCGAAGCCAACCTCTGCGCCCACGCCTGCCCCTGTTGCCCCGCCGCCCGCGCCTGTGGCCACGGCTCCTGCCGCACCCACGACCGCGGAGGTGACCTCGTTCCTTCGCACCATGACGACAAAGACGGGCTACGAAACCCAAGATGTAAGGCTGGAGACGTTGGAGAACGCGCTCCGCTATGTGACCCGTCCTTCGTTGGCGTCCGAGATCCGCGCGTCGTGGAAGGAGTTGTGGTTCGTCACTCCGTGGAACCGCCAGCGTCTCGATCACTACGTCGGAGCGGGCTATCATCCAGGGCCGGACGACGACCCCGAGGGGTGGGACGAGCAGGGGTGGTGGGAGGAATACGCGCGCCCGCTCAAGCGTGAAGTCCAGGCCAAGCTCGATGCTCGCTTTGGGAAGGGTCTGTTCTCCGTGAGCATCGGAGAGAAAGGCCACATCGAAGTGACGCGGGCGTAGGAGGTCACATGCTTCTCTCGGATGCTCTCAAGAAGCCGCGCAAGAAGGCGGCAAAGCAGCAGTCGAAGCAGGCTACTGCCACGACCCCGGCACCTGCGCCACCGGAACCGCCCGTGATCGACGCGGCAGAACGTGCAAGGGCCGCGAAGGATGTGATGCGCGCGCTGGATGACGCCATCCGCAAGATGGGTGCGTGGAGCGCAGATGCTGCGAGGCTCGAAGGGAGCGTCGTGACCGGTGGATACCGCTCCAGCCTCCCCAAAGAGGGCGCATACGCCGTGGGGCACTCAAGGTACGAGCAGATGGTCAACGACGAGATCTCCCGTTGGCGGGAGGTTCTCAAACCTCACCTCATGCCCTACAAGTCGAGCATCAAGCGCGTTCGTACTAACGACGAAGAGAAGTCGTGGATCTACACAGAGATCGAGCTGAAGTAGGAGGTCGCATGCTTCTCTCGGATGCCATCAAGAAGTCGCGCAAGAAGGCGACGAAGCAGGAGCCGAAGCAGGCTGCTGCGCCCGCCCCTGCTCCCGCGCCCGCGGCAACTCCTGCACCCGAGGAGCGGGCGACCATGTCGGACGCCAACGCCATCGCGTCCGCCATCAAGGCAAAGATGGGCGTGCATCGTACCGAGTACTACGGAAACACCCCCGTCCACATTGACCGCGATCCCGATGTCAATGTGTTCGTGGAGTGGGGTGGGATTCGCATCAACGTCGGGTATGACACCGAGGAAGATGAAGCCGAAAGCTACCATGTGGATGAGTGGATAAGGAAGCTGAATCCTGTGCTCGCTACCTACATGAGCAAGATCAAGCGCGTTCGCGTCGAACCGGAAGAGAAGGGCTGGATCTCGACCGACATCTTCTTGAAGTAGGAACCCCATGCTCCTCTCCGACTTCATCAACAAGCCTTCGACCCGCAAGCCTGCGGACAAGCTTCGGACGCCCACCCAGGCTGCGCGTCAGATGGCGAGCCGTCAGTCGGCACCGCAGTCTGTCGCCCTCCCGATGGGCAAGCCCGAGATGCGGACGGCCAGTCAAAGCACGCTCGACCTGGCCTCCCTCACCGTGAAGGATGTGGAGTTGGGCACCGATGCGTGGTCGGGGGTGCTGCTGCTCGACCGTGCGCCCGTGGCTCGCGTGTCGCTCTACGACGACCCTTCCCGGTCGCGCGTAGCGTGGGTGGAGATGCAGGGCGCACCCGCGGGCCTGCAGGACGCCATGCAGGCCCAGCTCGACACCGCGCTGCCGTCGTGGGATCCGATGACCACCATCGTTGCGGAGATGCTCGAGAAGCGGATCAGCGCGAAGGATGCGCTCGATGCGAAGCGCGCGCAGCGGCGCGCGATGCAGGGCCGATAATGCTGCTCTCTGACGCCATCCGCAAGCCTCCCGTCCGGCAACAGCCGGGGCGTGCGGCGAAGCCGAAAGGCGGATGGGTCGAGTACTTCGCGCAGACCTTCCCGCCCGAGAAGGAAACCGATCTCGAGGTTCTCTCGTCGTTCGCGATGACGATGCTGGAGGAACCCGAGGTCGCGCAGTCCCTGCAGATGCGTGAGGCCATCACCGCGTTCACGGGTGGCGTGACCCCGCAGGAGCTGGACGAACCGAAGCATCGCAGCCTACGCAGGGCAGTCCTTCGCGAGTTCGGCGCGGACGATCTGCGCGACATCTACGAGTGGCGTCCCTGGGAGCTGCTCCACATCTACTCCGCGCGCGATGTGCCAGGACTTGACCCGAAGACGAAACTCTCGGAGGCCGATCTCTCCGACATCGCAGAAGCGATCTTCACGCGCGCGGCGGAAGCGATGTATGCCGAATCCGTCTTCGATCAAGACGAGGACGATGGGGCGTACATCCTCGAAGGGGCAGAGTGGGTTCCCAATCCGTCCGTGCCCCAGCAGCGCGTGAGGGAGCCTGTTCCCGTGCGGCAGCAGGTTCCGAGGCAGGTCGTGCTCCAACAGGTATTGCGTGGACGAGCTGGACTCTCGCCGCTCACACGCCAGCAGGGGCGTCTCGCGGTCGCGGACGACCCCACCGACAGTCGCATCCATGTCATCGACAAGGATGCAGCGTTCGATCGCGTGCGTGCATGGCACAAAGAGCTGCCCGATGTGAACTACCGAGGCTTCCTCGTCGCGGTTGGCTTTCGCGCGGGTGGGCGACTCCGTGGCGTCGGCATCGCGACTCACCCGAGCGGTGCTGCTCGGAGCGGCGACGATCCGCGCCAGCATCATGTCGTGGAAGTGAGCCGCATCGCGACCGACGATAGCGGTGGAAAGGGCAGCGTGCGCGGGGCATCGAGCGCGATCATGCGCTGGTTCATGCGGAACGTGGGTGGCCTCGTCCGTCCGCAGGCGAAGCAGCCGCCCCTCCTCATCACCTACTCGCTGCTCACCGAGGTGGGAACGACGTACAAGTCCGTTGTGGACGATGGTCTTCACGCGGTGGCGTTGGTTGTGCCCGAGGGCGCGAGCGGCGCGCGTGCGGGGAGTGATGCCGGGAAGAAGGATGTGCCGAAGATCCGGTGGGAGTACGGCGCAGAGGCGCGTCCGCACAAGCCGCACCTCCTCGACCTGCACCGCGCGTACACCGCTGTGCAAGAGGGCCGGACGCTATCGGGCCGTCACTTCCGTGGCCTCGACACGCCCGAGGCCGTGCGCGATCTTGGTCGCGTGCTTGGCGTGGCGATGCCGCGCTCGAAGCAGGCCACGCTCGAGCAACTCAAGCGGGTGATCCTCGACCGCTTCGGTGCGTGAGACGGGGTATCCTGCACCCATGAAGCGCAAGTACGGCAACCTCACGGTGGTGGTGCGTCCAGGCACCGAGGCGTGGGTTCCTCCCGAGAGCTGGTTGCAAGCCATCGGGGCGAACCTCGACGCGCCGCATGGTGTTGCCTTCCATCCGCGCGCCGAGCGTGAGTATGCGTGGTCGAAGGATCACCCTTCTCGTCGTGCGCCGGGAAAACGGTATTCGTGGCGGGCGTACACGATGGGCAAGCGGACGCGCATCTTCGTGGACGCGACCGAGACGCCCGAGAGCGCGAAGTGGCTCTTCTTGCATGAACTGGCACACGCGAAGATCAACCAGCTCCCAGGGATCGCCGGCGTACTTCGACGCATGCCTCGACCCGAGAACTACGCGACCAGCGACGAGGCGCATGAATCGGTGCCCGAAGAGCAGGTCTGCAACCGTGTCGCGGATGTGCTCGCCCAGCAGATGGGAGGCACGCCTGGGCTGGGTCGCCTGTGGTGGCGTGCCCGCGTGCGTCAACTTTCTCCGAACAACCGTTAGACCTCGAGGTTCCGATGGCTCTCCGTCCTGTCCCGTCTGTCCGCTTCGCGCCCTACGCGAACGTCCGCATCGGCGCGGTCGTTCCCGAGCGCGGGTTCTACGTCATTCCGAGCGGGTCGGACGCTGAAATCTACTGGAGTGACGGAAAGGCCACGACCTACAGCGTCCAGCGAAGCGGAAGCGGGGGGCAGACGCCGCTCGCTGCAGATGACGCGGTTCTCGCACGACTGAACTCGGACACCAAGCTCACCGAAGAGCAGGGCCAGGTCGCACTTGCTGCGAAGACCGAGGGGAAGAGTGTGCTCGCGGCTCTCGGCGTGCCCGCTCGCGCTGCGCCTGCTCCTGCCCCTGCCCCTGCCCCAACTCCGACGCCGACTGTTGCACCGGCTCCGGTCGATGCGCCGCGTGCGCCCGAGCGTCCGTCCAAGCGTACTGCGCGCGAGGAAGCTGCCCCGGTGACGGCCCCTGCGCCTGCGGCTGGGTGGCTGAACCAGCGCACCATCGGCGTGTCGGTCGCGATCCTCGCGGGCCTGGTGTTCGGTGGCGTGCTGGTTCGGAGCCTCACCGATGTATCGGACGAGACGCTCATTCGATCTCGGACACGCCTGGGATGATCGGCTACACGGCTCTCGAACATGCCGACAAGCTCGCAGCGTGGACGCTTCGACTCCGCGCCGCGGTGCAGGCGCGGAATCGCGCATCTACGGCTGGAGATGCTGCGGCAGTTCGTCGTGCCGAGGAAGATGTGAACTTTTGGATCGGACGGCTCACGGGAGAAGTGCTCGCATCGCAGGACGCTCCTGGGTTCGACGCTGCGCGCAGAGATGCCGTCGTCGCCATCCTCGATGCGAGAAACGTGAGGTTTGGATCTGACCATCTGCTGCGCGTGCTGCTCACGCCGTAGACCTTGCGTCCGCAAGTACGGCATGGTATGACGTAGTCGTCGCGGAAAGCGGCAGGCTCTCGCGGAAGTGTCGGGCTTCTGTGGTACGGGGTGGGCCGGGAGGTTTGGGTTCCTCCCGGCCCTTTTCGTGCATCAAGAGCACGGTGTCGGCATCGATCCGCAGCCCATCGTGACGTACTTGACCCTGCGCCACCGCTCGAGGTCGGCCACGGTCGGGCCGCGGACGAGGAGCACGGCAAAGGGGATCGACCATCGCTCCGTCTTCCTGCGCGAGGTGGATCCATCCCGCACGGCGAGCTTGGGATCCAGCTCCGCGGTGCAGTAGGCATGAAGCTCGGCACCCACGACCTCGCCCTGGGGCCAGCCCTTGTAGTCGCGCGGATCCGCGCTCACATCGCCGTCCACGCGGAGCGAGTCGATGCGGTATCGGAAGGCGGGAAGGGCCACGGATGAAGTCTACTCGGTGCGCCCGCACGACGCGAACAGGCATGCCCCGCCGGTATGGGCGCACGCTTCCCCGGTCGCGCATGGAGATCCGCAGCGAGACGGGAGCGTGGGTGGGTGACGCATCGCAGTCCAATCGGGCGGCACGAAGTCGGGTACGCGCTGGAGGATCGCGTTGCGCGCTACCCACTTGTGTGCATGCTCGAGTTCACGCTGGAGGTCTTCACGCATGGCGCGGGCACAGGCAACGGCATCCTCCCACGGGGTCGCAGAGGACGATGCACGGTATCGAACGCGAGCTTGCCTGCACGCACGGCTGCACGAGGTGCGGCGTGCATGGTTGGTTGGGAGGGCATCGCCGCAGACGGTACAGGTCGATGTCTCGTCCAGCGCGAGGATCCACCCGCTGAACCGCCATCGCCACATCCACGCCTCGAGCCACTCGATGCCGCGGACGGCGAGCGCGTGCGAGACGAGCGTCCAAACGTCGCCCCACGGCGGATCGTCCACCGGGGTTCGTGGCATGTCCGAGATGCGATCCTGCCAGCTCATGCGGTGCCTGCGAGACGGTCGAGGAGAGCCTTGTGGAAGCCATCGCGCGCCAGGCTCTGACGCACGGTGTCGCGCTTGTCCTCGAGCAGCATGGCAACATGGTCGTCCAGCGTTCCGTCGAGGTGGAGGTAGACGTTGAGCACCGGCCTGTCCTGCCCGTTTCGGCAGAGGCGATCTTCTGCTTGTTCGAGGTCACCGGGACTCCACCAGTACTCGACTTGCAAGGAGAGCGCAGCGCGAACAAGGGTGATGCCTTCCTTGATGGCCTCGCTGCCGATGAGGATGTCGAGCGGCCCGTGCTGGCGCACGCCGCACGGCCCCACGCAGCGGCCCTCGACGCAGTCGTCGTGGTGACGAAGCTGGAAGGCATCGACCAGCGACTGCCGATCCTTCGCAGGCGTATCTCCGAGGATCATGCCCACACGCATGCCCTCCTTGAGCAAGCGGGACTTGAGCTGGTTGCCGACTTCCCGGTGGTAGACGAAGATCACCACCGGTTCGTCGTTCGCGCGGGCATCCTGTGCCCACTCGACCGCAGCATCGATCTTCGCAAGCCCGATGTGCTGGCGAAGCTCCCCGAGCATCCCGAGCGCGCGGTTGCTCCCGCGCTCGTCCTGGGCCTGGGCGCGCACCTCATCGAGCACCGAGCGGGTGAGCGAGGAGAGGCTGTCGTTCTTGGGGAGGACGAGACGCTGCCGCCGCTTGGGGGGAAGATCGGTGAGAACGGCGCGCTTCTCGCGACGAAGGACGTAGGGTGTGGTGACCTTGGCGAGCTGGGGGAGGCGCGCGCTTCCGTCATAGGTGCGGACGACCTTGTGCCCGATGCGACGGTCGCGGGCACCGCAGAACGTCTCGCCCCACGGGTAGAACGTGTGGAAGCGCAGCGGATCCACCGCGTGCAGGAGCGTCCAAAACTCGGCGGGGCGGTTCTTGATGGGCGTGCCCGTGAGGAGGATACGATGGCGGGCGGCGTGCAGGAGAGACAGCACGCCGCGCGTGCGTGCGGCTTCCGGCGACTTCGCGTAGTGGGCCTCGTCGCAGATCACGGTGTCGAACCCGAGGCGCAGGAGGCTCTCGCGGGTGGCCTCGCGGCTCATCAGCCCCCACGACACGATGATGGCGTGACGGCCCGTGTCGGGCAGGACGATCTTTCCGATGTCCTTGCTGCTCCATGCGACCTTGGCTGTCCATCCCGGTGCCCACCGCTTGCCCTCACGCACCCAGTTCTCGAGGACGGATCCGGGGCAGACGATGAGCGCGAGGCGCGCGGAGTCCGAGAGTTCGAGGGCCATCCACGCCTGCGGCGTCTTGCCGAGGCCCATGTCGTCCCCGAGCACCGCGCGCATGCCCGTGGCGAAGAGCCAGCGCACGCCCGCACGCTGGTACGGGTAGAGATGGTGCCAGGGGTGGTCGGACGGAACCTCGAGGTCGTTCGCGTTGAGGGCCGCGACCAGCGGGTCGGCGGGACGAGCGGACTGACGGGACTGTTCGTCCGCCACCCACGCAGGCCATGCGGGAACCTCTGCCTCGACATGCGCGCGAAGGGTCGCTGGGAGGAGCGGAGCCACGACGGGCCATTGTGGTGCGGTGACCTCCACCCGCATGGCGTTGCGGGCGTACTGCACCGGGATCCACTTCTCCAGCAGCGCACGGCGCAGCCGAGGTGCGGGCTGGAGGTCAATCGTGTGACCCTTGACCTCCGCGAGGGCGGCAAGGGAACCGTCGTCATCGTACCAGCTAGACATGATGCTCGTAGAATGTGTGCCGGTAACGCCACGATGCGTGTCGGTCAATGCGCGTTCTCACACGATGCGTATCGAGCCTCTGCCCGCGTCGATACGCACGCCGAAAGACATCAATCGAGACATTCCATCCGGTAGCGGTTCAGAAACCCTGCGGTTTGTGAACCCAGCCATGAAGATGGGTGGGCGGCGTATCGACACGCTTCGTGTCGGTAAAAGTTTCGGAACCCCTTGCGCCCTTGCCCGTGCCGTGCGATGTAGGAGCGTCCCTACAGCCAACAGGAGGCAGCAGCACATGAGCCAGGATGACTTCGACATCGACCTCGACAATGCCCCGAGCAGCCCGCGCCGCACGGTCGAGCTTCTCCCCACGGGTTCCTACCTCGTAGAGATCGACTGGGCCGAGCGCACCCTCTCCAACCGCGGCACCCAGCGCGTGACGTTCAAGTTCAAGATCACCAGCGGCGTGAACGAGGGCCGCACGTTCCGCGAGGACATCTACACCACTCCGAACGCCATTTGGAAGCTGAAGCTCCTCGCGCGCGCGGTCGCCCTCCCTCCGGGGACGCCGCTGAAGACGCCGAAGGATCTGCTCGACGCTTTCCAGGGCAAGCAGCTCAAGGTCGTCCTCTCGAAGGATGAGTACACCGACGCCGAGGGTGCGAAGCGCGAGGCGCGCAAGATCTCGGTATTCGAGAGCCTCGACCCCAAGGTGCGCGCCGAGATGGACGCCGAGCGCAAGGCTCGCCTCGGCGGCGGCGGCGGCGGCGGCGG
>Ga0214921_10001775_pt1 | contig 36223 bp, 38 predicted proteins | sample LL1505_MetaG_FD_177992 | JGI IMG/M metagenome (GOLD analysis project Ga0214921, IMG submission 177992) | Freshwater microbial communities from Lake Lanier, Atlanta, Georgia, United States - LL-1505 | ecosystem: Environmental > Aquatic > Freshwater > Lake | place: USA: Georgia | collected... | reverse complement strand
CATATCTGTCAGACCTGTGGCCTCATCGGTGTTGCTCGACACAACGGAAAGGCCCATGCATGTACCGGCTGCAAGAACACGACCGCGTTCAGTCAGGTGCGTATTCCGTATGCCTACAAGCTGTTCCTACAGGAGCTGGAATCCATGTGCATTTCCAGTCGCATCATGCCCGAGACGCGTATGCGGGCGATTGCGGACGCGGCGGGTCGTGCGTAGGAAGTTCCTATAAATTTAAACCACCATGATAAATGGCTTCAAAGGAACGGCATCTTCAACGCTGGTCCCGCTTAACAGCGCAACCTATTTTTGAGGAATTAACGTGTTTTATTTGTTCTCACAAAGATACTATTAGAAGTTTTAAACAATATATTAGCAATGATGTATTTCATGCAGGTACTCTTGTACGTTATGAATGTCCCAACTGCACTGTTATTTTTGGAGATTTACGGTTTTTAATGCTTTCACAAGAAGAGATAAATAGAGACTATGAAGATGTTTATTCCTATTATGGAGAGGGAGATACTATGCCATACATATTACCTGCTCTATATTCTCTAGATTTTTTTAAGGATAAGAGTCTAAGTATTTTGGATTTTGCATGTGGAAAATGGAATCGTGTTATTCCGCACCTCCGCTCACAGGGGCACAATATTATTGGTTATGATAAGTATGTTGGTGGTAATGACTACATTTCAAACACTTTACCTGTAGAACAGTTTGATATGGTATATTCTTGCAATTTTATTGAGCATATGATTACTCCAATGCAAACAATAACAGAGATGCTAACATTAGTTAAGAAGAATGGATATTTAATATTTATATCAGACGGATTTGACTATAATATCCCTCACACCCATTATCATACATTCTTTTTCAATCAGAAATCTCTCAATTATATTGCTACAGCATTATCGTTAGAATTGACGCATTACATTGCATTTAAGGAGAATAAAATGGCAGTATTTCGGAAACTCTAGATACGATTGTGACGACGGGTCATGCGTAGGGGGTTCTACAGACAGTCATTAAAGAATCGTTCTCCATGGTTGACCTCTTTCACGAGAAAAGTGGAGAGTAAAGTTGACACTGTAATACCAAGCCCCCTTCATCTGTACGATGCCTCTCCGTCATGACTATTGCAAAGGTCTCCGTAAGACCTATGCCGCTGTCATCCGTGTGATTTCCAATAATACACCACTATCTCACATTCTAACAGCGATTCCAGCTGCTTATCTAATCGGATTTACCATCTTATACTATTCACAGCCCTCCACGGGGTATCGCTCCTCCGTTGACCCGTTCTTCGGCGGAACAGTCAGTCTGTGTGTTGCCCTGACCCTTCTCTGGCTCTGGGCAGCACTCTGTATCTGGAAAATCGCTCCAAACGCGCTCTCTGTGTCAATCTATATCAACCGCGCGATTGGAAACTGGACAACAATCAGTTTCATCTTGCTCTTATTCTATGGAATCTCAGTTCTTCCTGGCCAGTATACATCCTATCTATTTGTTACACTGTCGCCCTTGATTCTGACACTCCATCTGACTGCCGACATTCAACGTGCCGTCCGTGAGCGGCTGTATGTTGCACTAGAGCCGCCTTCGCCACCTCCAGATGAATCCACCGGTATGCCAAAAATCGTCATCCACGAATAGAACCCCAACACGTATGAACCCTCTGGCCATCATTGTAGAAGCCCTGGGCACTTTTGTGTTCATCTCTGTTATTGTCGCCACCGGCAACCCGTGGGCAATTGGCGCCACTCTGGCAGTTTTGGCCTTCCTGGTCGGTGGTATCAGCGGCGGCCACTTCAATCCCGCGGTGACCCTGGCCACTCTCTGGAACCGCGGTATCGCCACGGACAATGCGGTCGCCTACATTGTTGCCCAGATAGCCGCGGGTGTCGCCGCTGTTACCGTGTACAACCGCATGAAACGGCAGGGTGTTCTCTAAGCTCTACGCCTTCCGAACCATAACGCTCCGCCGATGACCGCTAACCCCGCGATGACTGCTATAGCGGTCATGTCATCCCCTTCCATTTTGTCCCCACAAAAACCCTCAACCGAGCTAGGCAAAACAGCCGGCTGCACCACCGTACAGAGTTCAAAGCGTCCAGTACCGGCAGCGGAGGTATCCGCCGGTGGACCTGTAGGACATCCAGCTGGAGGTCGCGACATATAAGTCCCATCCGCGTTATAACACTTCGGCTGGGCAGCGAATTCCCCCTTTGTTACCTGAATTGCCGTATCATCAGCATCGTAGGCCTGAACCCACCGACGCTGACGTGGCAGACCATTTACCCACTCTACGTCGCCCATAATAACAGGTGCTCCCGTCGCCGCATCCTTCAGCCGACCCTGAACATCTCCTACGGGACATGTAACCTGCTGACATACCGGATAACCGGTACCCGAAACTGCTGCAAACAGAGGACGCGGGTCCAGTGCATCACGGGCGTTTTCCAGGATGCCCGGTCCCAGACCCTTGAGACCTGGAAGCCCCGCAGAGGCAAGGCCCTGCGCAACACGTTCGCCCAGCAGATTCCCCTTGGTCACCCCGTCATAGTATTCCGACATCGTAGCACCATTCGAGCAACGCATACCGGTGTTCAAGAAGTAGCGAATACCCAGTGGCTCCGGATTGTTTTTGTCGAAGAACGTGGGACCACCGAAAGCAATTATATCGGTGTATGTATTTATGGCAGAAACATTATCAAAAATTGCGTCAAACGTTGGCTCTTTCCGCACACCAATCTCACCCGGAAGGGGAATTGAATTGTCAAACGCATAATTGGGTCCAAAGAACCCATAGTCATCTTGTTGGCCAGATGACATTCCCTATTTCCCCCAAACATAAAACTTGACCCACTGCCCACACCCACATGCCACCCAGCAGGATGTCTCATTCTGCTGCCAGCCATGATGATGGCAGCCTTGACCGCTATTTCACCACCGCATTTGACGACGATACACCAACAGATACACCCGCACCCGAAACCAGCTACATCTGCTCAACCTGCGACACCGCCGATGCCATTAAATCTATCGGTGCAGAAGTGGTCTGCACGGGATGTGGGTCGCTGATTGACATTCCCCTGGACATGGGGGCCGAATACCGCTTCTTTAGTGCCGATTCCGCAACATCGGGAGACCCCAGTCGCTGCTCTTTCCCAGTGGACCCCTTGATGCCAGAATCCTCTCTCTCCACAATGATTGTGAGCCGCGGCCGTGTCTCCGTTCTGGGGCGACGTGTGCGTCGCTATCACATGTGGAATCTAATGCCCTACCGAGAGCGTAATCTCTGGACGGTGTTTGATTCTCTCCAGGTGCGCGCCACGAACGCTGGCATCTCAAATGCCGTCATCGACGAGGCCAAGGAGCTGTATGCCCAACTGGCCGCTACAATTGTCTGCCGTGGACAGGCCCAGCGCGACGCGATTCTAGCCGCCTGTCTCTGGGAGGCCCTCAAGCGTCATGAAGCTCCGCGCATGCCCCGTGATATCGCCGACATCTTCAGCATTCCGATTCAGGCCGTCACGCGAGGAATCCGTCAATTCCAACATACGCTGGCGATTCGTACAGCAGCCGGCTCAACGGATACATACACCAGCGTAGGTGGCGCAGCCGCTTCTGCTGCGACTCCTCCTGCAGTCCCCGTCATCCCTGAAACCACTGCCGCTATGGTAGCGCGTGCCCGTCAGCGTCAGGCCGATGTTCGTGCCACTGTCAGTCGTACCACATCCTATGAAGACTTCATCGGCCCCTTCCTGACCAATCTCTCTGCACCCCGGGAACATGCAGGTGCACTGGAGTCCATGGTTCGTCGTATCTGTTGCCGCATCGATGAACTGGGCATTGTACCGGAAAACACCCCACCGTCCCTGACTGGCTCTGTCATTGCATTCTGTTGCAATGAAATGGGAATTCGCATTGACCATGCCGACCTAGCAAAAGTCTGTGGCATCAGCGCTGTTACCATTGTAAAGTGCCTCAAGCGTCTCCAGCCATGGCGGGAGCGGATTCTGGCCGACGCGTAATTTCGCAGAACCAAGTAATGGGCGCCGGCGCAAGTACAGCAGCGGGGTTGGAGAACCCCTTTCCAATTAACCCCGCGATGGAGAAGGACCTTATCCGTCTCTCTTTTGTTGTATCCCGTCTCCTGAATTCGCCCGATATCTATGACCTCAACAACCTGGCCCGCCCCGGTGCCTGTGGCGACTATGCCGTCTTCCTCAAAGACAAGCTGGAGAAGCGACTCCTTCCCTTCATTGCCGATATCTGCGGTGGACAGACATCTGTCGTCTACCAGAATCCTCTCCGCTCTTTTGACACAGTGGAGAAGCGCAAGCAGGTGTGTCAGAATTTGACGGATACCATGATTAAGCTAGTGAGCATTGTGGTGGCCTGCTTGGCGTCTATCCAGTTTGAGAGCCCCCGCTCCCGTGAAGCGGCGGGAGTCTCCGCAGCCGCACCAACCCAACAGCGTGGCGGTGCCAATGGAGGAGAGGATATCATCCGCTGGCTGCAACAGAATCGCTACATTCCTGCAACTGGAGTACCCAGCCGCTCAGCGACCTACATAACGGTTGACCTCCAGGACCCCGCAGTAGAAGGAGGTGCGGCCCCCGGTCAGCCCAAGTTCTCTCTTCAGATTCGTCAAAACCAGGAGAGCGACGGATCCGTGGTCGGATATCTGACAGTTGTTGGAGTCGGATACCCGCAGGGCTATCTGAAGGTTAACTTTCTGAATCCCGCGTCGATTCCTACTATTGGAACGTCCCCTATCTCTCTGCTGCCCCTCCAGGTAGTTGACAACACGGGCCTGTCATGGATGTGTGGTGTGCTGTATCAGTATACATTTATCTCTCTGTCGCCTTCCAAGCAGCAGGATTACCCGTTTGACCTTCTGGCCAGTATCTTCCGCAAATCCGCAACGGATGCGGTACCCTATGCGGAAAACAAGGTGGAGACCCGTGCCGCACTCCAGGCAGCGGATACTGTCTTCAATCAGGCACGCCTGAGTCGCACGGCAACTCCGATTCTGGAGGTAATTGGTCCTCTGCTGCCGGGATATCGGCCGACAGCGCCTGGTTATGGCTATCCGCCACCAACAGGCTATGGGTACCCTCCTGCTCCGCCCACCACACCTGGAGGAACTCTGTCTCTCCTTCCGCGCCGACCGACATCTGCGTTGGCAGCCCTGTCCACCTATGGTGCAGCAGCACGCCCCGGTGAGCTGGTCGCCGGAGAGTATGTCATACCGCCTCCGGCCGCAAAAACAATTCTCACGACATTCCGTCGCCATGCGGGTGAAATCGGTGCTGCTAACAATCCGGCCCAGATTCGTGCCACTCTGTTAGCCGGCCAAGTTCTCCGCGACCGCACGATTCAGACACGCATCTGCCAGGACCCGTATTGGAATGCGGCGACACTGGCAACGGTGTATCCCTGGGCGGCTCTCCAGTTTCTGTGTATCGAGAACATTCGTGCACTGGGCGCCACTACTACTCCCGCTGCACCTCTCCAGCCAGTGGTTCCACAGCCTGTTGCCGGCTCTGCTGCGGGCCTCATTCCGACTGCGCAGGTGCAGCCACCCGCGGCCACACCGACAATCACCCGCCCCAAGCTGAGTGCTGAATGGCTAGAGTTTGTGAGTGGCCTTCGTGCGGTCTACAGTGGAGCAGAAGGTCTTCCGAAGCTAACACCGGCTGCAGCCACACAGTCATTGGAGGACCTCCGTTTCCTGGATGTTGCAAAGGCCCGTGGCTGTGGAACACCTGGTCGCTCTCCCCGTGCGCGATTCCAGGAGATTCAGAATGGTGTCCTACGCCTCCAGGGTCTGTATGAAGAGCACGCGAAGGCTGTCTGGAAACTGTTGAATTCGCTAGTTTTTGTGCTGGAGGACCCCGACCGGAAATCCGAAATTGTCCGCCTGAATCCGCAGATTTTCAGCAGCGGTATGAGTACATCAGCATTCATTGAGGGGAAGGCGGTTGAAGCCCGCAATCTGCTCAAGGATTTCTATCTGACGGTAGAAAAAACGTATACAGAGACAATTCTACGGATGCGTGTTCTGGAGTAATACACTAGACAATCTCTGCTGTCAGCCATCTTGTTTGGACAGGTCGCCCTACACCGACCCGTCCAATCACGACCCATTCGCCCGTCCAGGTCCAGTTTCCCAACGGTGCAGAGGACCCGCGATACCAAAGTTCCCTCCATCCACCTACTTCTGCAACACGGGACCAATCCACTTCATCCTTCCCACTGTAGGCTAACACATATCCCCATCCATCACACAAGCCCGAATCGGCAATAACAACAATCCAGTCTGCGGATGGGTCCCGCACCACAACGGGACGTCCTCCGCCGACAATCTCCCCCGAAGGTGGAACCCACGCATCTGTTACGGGACAGAAACCACACTTTTCCTGCTCTGCAGCCCGTCGCCATCTCCATCCACGCTCTACAGCCACTGCAGCCCCCAGCCATCCGCGCCACCAGGCCCCTACAAGTGCCGGAACCCCAGCCAGCTCCCACTGAAATACTAGGGTTGCTCCTTGCTGGTCGCCAGGAAGAAACCACAGATGCCACATAACACAGCGTAGCAGCAGCTCACCCAGACGCCGACCCCGTGGCCTGGCAACAAATGATTCCAGTCGCCAAACCCGACCACTGGCAGGTCGCAACAGGCATGTTGCTGCACCTTCGGGCCCTTCTAGCCATGCAATGAGTGTTCCAGGCTCCCGAGTCCGCTCTCGTGCTGCAGCAACCGACAGCCCGGACCCCACGAATGTTAGCCAGTCTGCTGTTAGGCACTCTCCTGCGGGCAAAAGGCGGAATGAAGTCCCATCTGACAGAGCTGGTCGTGGTGGTGGAATTCGGGTTCCTTCTGCGGAGGATGCCAAGGCAAGCCATGGCTCTGACCAGAGCATGACAGCAGTCCCTTGCGCTGGCCGTATAAAGTTGATACCTTCACAAAACCGCACACCCGACAAAGTACCCAAGATGAATACTACACCTATTCCTCCTACGCCTCCTTCTACGCCTGTCCTTGCAGCTGTCAAGCCAGCCCCCTCCAATCGATGCCCCTGTTGCCGAAAGAAGCTGGCGCTGACCGATATGGCCTGTCGCTGTGGAGCCCGCCATTGTCAGAGTCATCGCCTCCCCGAATCCCATACCTGTTCTCATGATTTCAAGACACAGGGACTCGCCCTCCTAGCAACGCAGCTGGAGAAGTGTGTTGGTAGCAAGGTGGAGAAATTCTAATGTAAATCTCCCACCCTCTTTTTTGGTTGCCGCCGTGTATATTTTCCACCACGTGCACTATAATTCATGGTCATGTATTCTATTTTTCCCAATGAAGAATTTGGAACTGGGATTTTAAATTCATACGAATGAAAACGAAGTTTTCCAACCCTTTCAACAAAACGAGTTATCCAAGGCCCCATATAAGAACACAATACCTCAATCCCTGTCTCCTCTAGCAGGGCAACAAAATAGGACTGCCATGTGTCGTGCGAAGTAAATAACGATTTCATTGTCTCAATCGGTAGCGGGTGTGCGCTTGTTATATACGAATCAAACTCTTCCCATGTCATTATCGGCTTAAATGCGTTGAATCTGCTAGATGCTTCCGTAAATCGGATGATATCGGCATCCTCAACAAATGTAGCATCCATATTCGCCATATACCATGTTTTTCCATACAATACATAATAGAAGGGTGCAAGGTCAATTGTTTGTGATTCGGTACAATTCCTGTAGCTAAAATCAGTAAATTGTAATGCCTTAACAAAAGGATAGTTGTTGTGAAGATAAGATATTAAAAGACGCATTATTGTTTTAATATCTTTGCCACGCTCAAATCTCCTAGATAAACTACAACCTTCATTAAACTCTATTTTTGAAAGATTTGCGGAAGGTTCGTCGGGGAAAATCTGACACTCCAAACACCAGAAATGCGCACCACCTATATACAGCAGCGTACTTGTTGGTGAAGTCCGGATTGTTAATAAATATTTAGTATGATTTGTAGTAAGTTCTTGACGCGTGTCAGTCTGTGTCTGTTTCCTAGGTGGATATATGGACATTACTACTTGAATAAAAGAATATGAATTCTACTTCTGAAACATAAACAGGTATTGGTATTCGTAGCCAATCGGCGTCATGTCCGCATGATGAAGCAGCTTGAACCCCACATCTGTTATCTCCTTCACCATGACATCGATGTTCGGCATCCAAATCCGCTGCTCATGACGCCGCACGCGCCCATCCTTAAAGCGGAACTCCTCTTCCCACATCGCCCGTGAGCCATGGAGCTGAAAATCACCCGTGTAATCGAACTCTTCGAATGCCACTTCTGATTTTGTTATACGGTCATCCGCGTACTTCTGGATAGAGAAGCCCACGAATGGCGATGCCGCCTCCAATACCGGGTCGAACTTGAGCTTGTTCACGATGTGGCAAACAAAGATGCCGCCTGGTGATAGCCAAAGATAGATATTCTTCAACATAGCCGTTCGGTCCGGAACCATGTAGATAGTGAAATAGTACATAGTCGCTAGGTCAATAGAATCAGCCGGCATCATGGTAGCCACCGTAGCATCACCTTCTACGAAGGTGCGCTCTGGATAACGCCGGCGCGCCTCTGCAATCATTGCAGCCGATTTGTCATAGCCGGCCACGGACCCCACTCCTTCACGATGGAACAGCTCTACATGATTACCCGTTCCACATCCCAGGTCCGCAATCCGCAGAGTGGCACGCGAACGGGAACCACCGGCTTCAGATTCCATGAATTCAAGTGGAACCTTTGCCTCCATACCCGCCCGTGCCGCCGGTTGGACCAGGATGTCATAGGCCCGGCAATAGAAAGGGTCATAACAATCGCCATCTACGTGAGCTTCGATACCGGGCGGCCCTTTCAGCTTGGCTGGAAGGTCCTGCTGACCACCTCCTGTGAAGCCTTCTGTTATGGGCTCCAGTCCCGTCATATCCATCTTCTTCCTCCGCTTGTAAGAGCGTGCAATCTCCCAAAGATACAGCAGACATAGTACGGACACTAACACGGAGAGTGCCAGTGGCCACAGCGCTGATACGCGGTCCACCAAACCGTCCATTCCCTATCGCTGCCGCGCAAAATCTCCATCTTTTGGAAACCCAGATAACACCAGATAGGACATGGCAACGGCGGCTGCTGCTGCCCCTGCTTCAACAAAATCCATGACACTCTGTGGTTATGAATTGGTCGATGTTCGCCGTTCTTTCCGGGATGCAGTCGACCGTGGGGACCGTCGTGCTGCCTATCGCTGGACTGCCGAATTGGTTGCGACCCCCGGCGCAGTGGGCTCTCTCTGGGCATCCTATTGGCTCGCATGGGCTGCCGTGGCAGGTGGCCCGAGCCCTACGATACCGATTCTTCTGCGCCAGGGATGGGACGGGATTGTTGCGGCCGCCCACAAACACAGCGGTCTCTGGCGCGAGTTTCGGAATGACCCGGATGTGCGAGCCCAGGCGGCCGATACCACCACACGTCTTCTGGACCTTCCTCATCAGACGCCGATTGTTTGGCCTTCCAAGGAAATTATGTTGTATGATGTTGCCACTTTGCGCGACACAGTTGCCCCTGTCCAGGCGGACGGTCCTACAGTCATGTCTGTCTGGAAACGTGGAGACGATTCCATGGAGCTCCGCCAGATGGCCGGCCACTTCATCGCAGCTCTTGAGCGTGGTGAGCTCCGCATGGCATTGTCTGCCATCTCATGGTCTCTTTTGCCGGCACACATAGCATCCGGAGAAGTCAAAGTAGCATCCCGTGGTCCACCTACTCTAACTGCCAAGCAACAGGCATCCCCCATCTGGTTTTGGCTAGAGCTGGGACGCGTCCTCCTCAATAATCGTGTTGCAAATACAGGACTCCATCGTGGTTGGCCCACGGCACACCGGGCGATTCATGAAGCCTTCCGCACTCATTGGCGACGCTGGACAGCAGCAGACCGTATGCGCATACTGTTAGCGTGGGTACTTCAGCTTCGTGCTGCACTCCAGCGCGAGCCGCATCCGGAGAGTTTGTGGATTGCGAATCCTTTCACTCTGACACTGGCGGAGATAGACCGACCGTATCAGGAGATAGCTGCAGAGCTGGCGCATCCGGATGCTGTGCTCTTCAAGAATGACAAGAACCCGGTTGCCCCCGTAGTGGATAGCAAGAAGGCGGCTGCTGAAAAGGCCGAAGCCAAGATGGCCGAAGCGGATGCGAAGATTATGGCGATGTTAGGCTTGGGCGGTGGTGGTGATGGGGATGACTGACAAAACTTGATACCCTATCGCCACACAAGCGTGCCCCCGACTTAGGACTGACTCTCTTAACAAAGGCAAGACAATCAGGACCATGTCTGCTGCTACCCCGTCCGTTAAGGACCTTGTTGCCCGCCTGACAGCGGCTTCTCATGCCTATCATAATGGCCTAACACTCCTTATGACAGACGCTGAATACGATGCTGCGATTGAGCAGCTGACCGCCGCTGCACCGGACCATCCCTTTCTTCAACAGGTGGGTGCTCCCATTGCGCTAGGCGATGAAGTGGCTCTGCCGATTGCGCTGCCTTCCCTTAACAAAATCAAGGCCGAAGATGACATGCTGGGCAAGTGGCTAACCCGTAATCCGGCTACCCACTATCATCTATCGGCGAAGCTGGACGGTGTATCGGCTCTGTGGCTACCTGCCAGTCGCAAGCTCTACACCCGTGGTGACGGTATGCGGGGGCGGGATATTTCTGCCTTCGTGCCGTATTTCAAAGGGTTTCCTGCCACCGAATCGGCTGTCACAGCCGTCCGCGGAGAGCTCATCATGCGCACGGATTCACCCGCTATTTCCGCCGGCAAGCTTGCCCGCAACATTGTGGCGGGTGCCGTCAATCGCAAGGAGCCTGACACAATGCTGTTCGCCGAAATCCGCTTCGTGGCCTATGCGGTTGAAGAGCCCTCCACCCTCCAGCCCGTGGCCGCGTTTCTCCAACTTCATCGCGCTGGCTATGAAATCGCCACACAACATGTTTTCTCCGCAGCGGAGATGACTCCTGCACGTTTATCGGCATATTTCACGGCATGGTCCACTTCCTGCCCCTACCAGATTGATGGTATCGTGGTTGCTCCGAATCAGGTCCGCACCGTGCCTCCTGAGCGAGTTCGAAAGGGTGCCGCTCTGAATCCTGCAGACCGTGCTGCCTGGAAGACGCGCCAGGTGGCTGCTACCGCCATAACAACAGTTCGTGCCGTTGAGTGGAATGTCAGCACCTCCGGCTATCTGATTCCGCGTGTCCTCTTTGACCCCGTCTCTCTCTCCGGTGCCAATATCAGTGCTGCTACGGGTCTTCATGGTCGCTGGATTACGGATAATGCAGTCGGCCCCGGTGCCCGCATTGAAGTCCGTCGAGCAGGCGATGTCATTCCCCAGATTATTGCTGTCCAGACTCCATCACCCACGGGTCCGGCCATGCCGCCAGCTGGAACATGGGACTTCGTGAGCGATGTTCACATCCGCGCAACGGATACAGAAACACCTGAATCAGCCTGTGTCCGCCTGACACATGCTCTGAATGCATTGGGTGTGGAGAATGTGGGCCCCGGTCAAGTTGCACGTCTCTATGCAGCGGGATTCAAGACACTGCGCGACATCTACGCTGCCAAAGTCGCCACACTGGCCGCACGCGTAGAGGGTGTCAAGGCAAAGGGTGCCGAACGCATCTATGAGGGGCTACGGGCAAAACAATCAAGCTGGACAGAGCTATCGCTACTGCTTGCTAGCTCTACATTGCCCCGTGGTATCGCTGAGCGGAAACTGACACCCCTCCTCCAGCTCCATCCGAATCCGGCTGCGTGGTCTGCTGCTAACTTCAAGGCGGCTGCACCCGCCGGTCTCAGCCCCGCAACGATTGATGAGATTGTTGCCTCTATTCCGGCTTATCTAACATGGCGGTATGAGAACTTTGGAGACTTGGTTGTTCCCGCACTGGCACCCGCCGTAGGTGGAGCGGGGACGGTCTCTACAACATCTACCGCACCTCCTGCCACCGTTGTCCTGACCGGTTTCCGCGACAAGGTACTGGAGGCCGCCCTGGTCGCCCGAGGCCACACCGTTGTGGATGCTGTCTCCAAGAAGACTACACATGTTGTTTATCCGGATGGTCCAGAGCCAGCCTCCACCAAAATCACGAAGGCCCGTGAGATTGGAACCGCGCAGGTTCTATCCGTCGCAGAGATTCGCGCAGCTCTTCTTTCTTAGTCTGGAGATAGAGGACCCCCGCAGATGGATGCGCAGAAAATTCATTTGGCCATCGGGATTGTTGCCCTTGTCATGGGCCTGACGATTTTTGGTATCTTGATTGCACTCTGGTATAATACGTATGTTGCCCGTCCAGCTCCCTTTACAGGACGTGATTATACTGCCACACCCCGTACTGGTTCTTTGGATGATTATCTCCAGAGCAAGGGCACGACTGCTAGCTCCGTAAAGATGCGGAACCTGACAGTTGCAACGGCGACTCTGGGCGGCATTCAGCAGGAAACAACTGGATGGCCGAATCCCTATGTTGGCAGTGTTTCCACAGATGCAGTTAATCTCCAGGTGCGCGCAGGTGCACGGGCGATTGTCTTTGATATCTGGCCCGACCCGGCAGACCCGGCAACTCCCGTAGTGGCCGCCATGCAGGATGACAGTGCCGTGGGTGGTATTCCCGCCTGGTGGTTGGCAAACGGCGGCCTGAATCGCGGGACGGGTCGCTACAGCAACTGGAAGCTCCTGACCCGTAACACCGTCCGTGCTGGCACTATGTTGAAGACCGCCGTGGACACTGCTTTCTCTACGCAGCCGACGGACCCCTTTTTCCTGATTCTTCTGCTTCACGGCTCTATGTCAACCGACTATCTGAATACACTGGCGGAAGACCTCAAAACTGCGCTGAACGGACGGGGGCTCCCCGCGACTGCCCGCCCTGGAACGCTGGATACGCTCTGTGCCGCTACCGCGGACCAGTTCAAGGAGAAGGTCTGTGTTATTGTCTGCCCAGATATCCAGCCCGGCTTCCAGTCGTTGCCGAATGTGAACACCTACCAGCAGTTTGCGAATGTCTATACAACCACGAACATGATGAACTACACGAACGTTCTTCAGACTCAGCCGAATACTGTTCTGTATGGCCCCGAAAGCATTGCCGCTCTCACGCAGGACACTGCTCAGCCGTGTGATGCCAGCGGTGCCGCACCCGGGTCCACTGTTCCGCCACCCCAGGGCGGTTTCTGTGTCGTTCAGCCCAGTACCGGTACTGGCATTCTGAGCACAACAAAGATGTATCCCAATCCGAATTCCTTCCAGGGTGCACTCCAGACAGGAGCCCAGTTTGTAGGGGCGAATCTGTTTGATACTACACCCGGCTTCTTGGATACCTATTTCTCTCCTGACCGTTTTGGAACGTATTCCTTCCGCCTGACACAGTAGGAAGGTTCTATAAAATGTCGGACCTGCCTGAATCTGTTGAGCGTCTCCTACTGGAGTGGCTCCGCGAATTTGACCTCCGTGATGCGATAGACCGATATCCGCCCCCACCTTCTCATTACGCCCACACACAGGCACTGTTAGGGGAGCTGCGGTCCCGATATCCGCCCACCTATGTCTTCCAGATACTGACGTATCACCGCGCCCATATCCAACTGGTCTTTCATCTTCCGGATTGCGACCCTGATCGAACCCAAACAGGACTCCAACTCCCGATATCCCATCTGGTTTCATGGCAACGCAGAATTAACCCACCCTTCCGACATCCCTTTCTGCGTATAATAGAATCTACATACGACCATTGACCCCAACAAGTAGGGATGGAGATCAACGCGCTGACGAAATTGATTCGCGCTGCCGCGGCTGAGGCCGCAGGCCACCAAGAGCGCTTCGCCGCGGCAGACACAGAAGCGCGCAAAATTGTCGACATCATGGAGACCTTTCTCCGTGTCAAGGGCCGTGTTGTCTACGGAGGTGCCGCTATTAATGCCCATATGCCCGCCGACCAGAAGTTCTATGACCCCGCGGTGAATCTGCCGGATTATGATTTTCTAACTCCCGACCCGCTCCAGGACTGTGCGGACCTGATTGTTAGTTTCCAGGAGGAGGGTTTCACGGACGTGGAAGCGAAGTTCGGCATCCATGAAGGGACCTACAAGGTGTTTGTTAACTATCGGGCAGCGGCAGACATAACCTATATGCCATCGGACCTGTATGGACGCCTTGCAGAGGATGCTGTTCTTATTGACGGAATCCGCTATGCCAGCCCCGATTATCTTCGGATGAACATGTACCTGGAGCTGTCGCGCCCAGCGGGAGATGTTAGTCGCTGGGAGAAGGTATACAAACGTCTGTTGCTCATGAATGAGGTTCATCCTCCGCGGGCGGGGCGATGTGTTGCAGACCCTCTGAGCTCACTGGGGCGCACTTCCGCAGCAACAGAGGCTGCAATCACGCTGTATGACAAGATTGTGGCCGCTGGGATTGGTGCAAACGCTGTCTTTCTGAGTGGTGCCTCTTATCTGGCATCCATTCCGTTAGACCCCGATGTGGAAGCCCCCGTTCTGATGTTAGCAGCCAATGTCGCAGTACTTCGCACGGTTCTCACAACTGCAGTACGTCTGAAGCACACGGCGTTCCCGGCTATTGGCGAGTTATTGCCGGCGCGTACTGAATATAACACAGCAAAAGGTCGTCTGGCCGCTGTTGTATTCGAAACGGTTTCCTGCCATGCTTACATAACTCTGGCTTCGCCTCCGGCGCCAGAAGGATACCGCTTAGCCTCTCTGGACCTGTTGATTCAGATGTATTATGCACTCTATTTTACAGGGAATCATGCATATATCCCTGTACGTCTCCAGTGTGTAGTTCAGTCGTTGATTGACATTGAATCTTCCCGGCGGCAGGAGGCTGCGGCCTCCGGTTCTGCAGGGAAAGCACACGATGTCTTCCCTCTGGACTGTATTGGATATCAACCGACACTTCCGGAACTCAAAAAGGCACACCGTCTCCGTGTGCAGGCGAAGCGGGCCGAGTTGGCAGGAGCTCTCCGAATTAGCTCTGGACTACGCCCGGGTCGTCGTACCACTCAACGCAGGAAGAAGTCCACGGGCAAGTAGTGCTGTTAGACAGGCGGCCAGACACTGAACGTCCGATGCAGAGCTGTGGAGTGTTGCTCCTGAAATATCATAGGGATGGCCGAAGAGCCACGTGTGGAGCTCATTGAGGCGGGGGGCCTTCCAACGGGTAGCCTTTTCATGACTGGAGGGCAGACGCAACAGGTCGCGTGTCCCCTCCATTGTACAGAACTCCTGGAGACGACCACTACCGGCAGGCGGCCAGAAGTCCCGGAGTCCGACACGGTGTGCCGCAGCACGGAGAACGGGTTTGTCAAATGCCAAGTTGTGTGCAACAACGACATTGGAAAGACGTAGCGCTGCCTGAAGTTCCTGAAGTCCTTCTAGCACGGAAGTTCCAGACCGCGCCTCTACTTCGCTGATGCCGTGAACAGCGGCAGCATCTGGATTCCAGGCCTCATCGGCTGGCAGGGTTAGACCAAGGTCGCGGACAGATTCCTGAGTTAGGGTGCGACCGTCGGAACCCAGTGTATAGGTGGCCCAGCTCAGTTGGAGAATGGCGGGCCAGTTGTTAGGCGTAGAGGGTGGTGCGTAGCGATTCTTAGGGAGACCATTGGTCTCCGTGTCAAGGAGGAGGATACGTGTCATCGTCGTGTTGCAACCCTAACACCAGGGCACTCAACCCCTGTCAGCTTTAGGTGCCCCGGGTGTGGCTGCGTTTATCCCTGGCATCGCGGAACAAAAATCGACTTCCCTGGTATACAGAATGCCCCGCCGCCAGTCCCGCCGTCAGGTTCGCAAGTCCCGCAAGTCCCAGAAGCAGAGCCGCAAGCAGCGCCAGAGCCGCAAGCAGCAGCAGAAGCAGAAGCAGCGCCAGTCCCGCCGCCAGCAGCAGAAGCAGCAGCAGGGCGGGTTCCGGTTCTTTTAAGAAAAGAACCGTTACTGACTACTTCCGTTGGAAGTAGGCTGTTCCGCTTTTTCTAAGCAGCAGCAGAACCTTTTCTGACTGCCAAAACACCCCCGTATCCCATCACCACCTAGGCCTTCTTTCCTGTGGAATAGCGAAATAGCGGACCCTTGACTGGCGCAACAGACTCTGGAAGCACAGCCCGCACTGGCGCAAATGACCGCCGATGTAGAGGATGAGCTCCCCAGGTCTGCAGCCCGGCCATGTGCGCCGCTGTACCGTATCCCATATTTCGGTCCATCCCATAACGTTCCGACAACAGCGGCTCTTCAGCTACTGTTGTCCGAACCCACTCATCGTGTGCCTCCTTTGCCAGGATAGATGCTGCTGCAATTGATAACACCGATGCATCCCCCTCAACAATCTTAATACCTGGCACTTCGCCCCCAGACTCCGGGTCCCGCCATGGCCGCCATGTGTCGCCATCGACAAGGATTCGTTGGAACGGGATACACTCCTCTTTCCAGATTGTATCCAGCGCCCGATGCATCGCGTTCATATCAGCCTGAAGTATATTCACTGCATCAATCTCCGTTGGCTCTGCCCAGGTGACTGCGGTTGCAATCGCCGAATCCTGAATGTAATCCCGCAGGACAGCACGTCGACGGGGAGTCAGTTTCTTCGAATCGGTTATTTGGCGGAGGACCGCCCCATTATCGAAATAGGCATCATCATCCGGTGCCATAACAACCGCGCCCACATACAGACGCCCCCAGAGCGAGCCCCTCCCCGCTTCATCCAAGCCCACCTCCACACATCCGTCGTTAATCCATGTACGTTTCATCTTCAGAAATCGCTGCCCACCTATAATGAGTCTACTGATACTGTCACTTTTACTGATACTGTTAGTCGGCATGGGCCTTCTGATGGGGCGCAAGACCATCCATGAAATGTTCGCGAATCCTTCTGTTGCATCAGCAACTGTTCAGGTGAGTCCTGCCCTGGCAAATCTTGTTAGTGGAACCCCGAAGGATCTGACGGGTCCGCCCGCGCAGCCGAATCCGCTGGCCCGTGAGCAGGAAGTCGTGGCAGCTGCTAATGCGGCCGGTACGGCCCCAAAGTGTCCTGCCTGTCCGGCGTGCCCGTCTTGTCCAACTTGTGAGAAGTGCGAGAAGTGCGAAGACATGAGCAAGTACATCCGCATGGATGAAGTGCCTTGCTGGAACTGTACGCTCCCATAATTTGTGCGTAAATCGCGTCCTCCAGTAAGGGAAGACACACAATGACATCACCGAAAGTAATTGGTGCGGCAATCCTGTTGTTCTTGGTCGCCGCAGCACTCTGGTATCAGGCAGGCATAGCAGAAGGCTTCAGCAATCCACCCACTCCTCCTGTAGCAGGCCGACCCTATGGTGCTGTAGGAGAGCTAGCCGATGACAATACCCGTGTTCCTGCGGACCTCAATAAGGCGCTGGTTATCAATCCGATTCCGAATAACACGATTTCTAATACGGAACAGCGTCCTACAGCCATTCCCGGTGCACCCAACGCTCCCCGCGAAGCACTAGCGACCCGAAAGGACCTGATGGAATTGGACAACAAAATATCCACCTGGCTGGCTGCCGCGAACCAGCTAGAAACAGCACATCCGGGTAGCCTAACACCGGAGCAGCGTCAGCGGCGTGTTATGCTTCAGGCCCGGCTGGGCGACATCCGCAATCAGCTGGGCACCTCTGTTATAACAGATACTTACAAGACAGTTGCCAATGAGATTTTGACCGTGCGTCGTGAGAATACTGGCTGGGGTCGTGCTCTGCCCTCTCTGGAGGCAGTTCACTCATTCGGCAAACATTCGGTGAATCAGGATGCCTTCCTGACACCTGACCAGTTCCGCGAATTCATGGGGCTCTTCCACGCTATTCTGAATGACTACCAGGGCCACACCCAGCCGAATCCTCTGGAGCGTGTGCGCCTCCAGCAGCTTCAGATCATTGCACAGGACCTGCGGCGCGAAACTCCACCACCGATTCGTGTTGCCACAGCACGTCTCTTCCTGGAGCAGGCCCAGCGACCAGACCAGCCCCTCCCGACACTGTTTGCTATTGTCCCTGGATTCCATGGTTCTGCTGCTGCTACAGCGCATACTACCCGTCCCGATGACATCATCCGCCAGCTCCAGGACATGCAGTGGCGCCTGACAGTAGTGTATGACCCTGCGGGCCAAGCCCTGAAGCGCTCTGTAGCAACCATGCTCCAGCGAATCCAGACGGAGGGTCTCTCCATGCCGCCTGCCGAAATGGAAGCCGCCCGCTCTGCTGTTGCGGGTCTCCAGAGCCACCTGGATGCCTATGACCCGGCGGACCTGATGGGCCGTGCCAAGACTCTCTGTTCGCAGGCTCAAGAGGCGTTCGGCCCCGCGGATGCCCGTGCGCTAGGTTGCCCGATTGCACCCATAACTACACAGTCGGAGGCAGAATCCACTCTCAACCTGGTATGCGACCGTATCCGCACCTCTGTTCCAACAGTGGACCCCCGGCAGTTCAACTGCCCGACACACCGTGTCTAATGAAACCCCTGCCCCCCTCAGAAATGGAAGCCGTTCAAGCTGCTGGAGCCGCACTGATTCTTATCCTTCTGTTTGCTATCTATGTCCGTTTCTTCCCGACGCCGGTCTCTTTCATATTTGGATATGGAAACGAAGAGCCGTTCACCGCCGCAACCATGGAAAAACCGGCCACTGGCACTCCCCGCCAGACAGCCTCTTCACATAATCTCTAAAATAGCCCCCTCCAACAGAGGAATAACACATGAACGTTGTCGCCAAAGGATATTTTGCCCTGGCCGCCGTTCTTGTCATTGGCTTTATCGTTGGCTGGATGGCCTCCACTGCCCGTCGTAATTCGGGTGTTCTTGCCGGTATGGAAACATTTGTAGATGTTCATGAATCCCGCTGCCGTGTCTGCGATTCTTCCTGGGACCACTGCAAGTGCCCGGCCGGCAATCCTGCGGATCGTACACAGTGCCCCCAGATTGATTGGTCGAAGTATGTGCTGAAGGCGTCGATTCCTCCTTGCCCCCCGATGCCCGACATGAGCCGCTACATGCTGAAGTCGGAGTGCCCCGCTCCTCCGGATATGTCAAAGTACATCCTGAAATCCGCGGTCCCCCCGTGCCCGCCGTGCATCTCTACTTGCAACAAGCCCTGCAAGATTGGTGAGTGCCCGCCGTGCCCTGTCCAGCGCTGCCCTGTTGTAACGTGCCCGCCTCCGACAACCTGCCCGCCCTGTGCTGCTGTGGAGCCCCCGCGGTGCCCGGAGCCGCAGGTGTCCTGCAAGGCCAAGTATGAGCCTGAGGAGCCCTGGATGGTGCGCCCTCTGCTCAGCAGCATTTCGAACATGTAAAATCCGAAAACCGCTGCGTTCAGTAGAACCAAATGGCCCGTACACAGAAACAGCGTGGAGGTCGTCGTCGTGCGACGCGTAAGGCGTCTAACTGGGCGAAGGCTGTTACGAAGGTGTATCGCCAGATGAAGCGGGAGGACTCTACGGTGCAGCTGGTGGATGCCATGAAGCGTGCCAGCGCTCTTCGGAAGGAGGGGAAGCTTTGAGCAAAGCCGGTGGCTCTCATTAAACATCAGACTAAATAGCCTCCTAGAATCTCTACTTATCCAGTCGCGGTGCGACTGCTAATCAGACAAACTAGAAATCCATTTAGTCGACACTTAATTGGAAAGCACTAGCTCAAAGCAACAGTACTTCGTAGAAGTGCTAGTGGCCATCATAAAACTACCGACCACTTTGACTCCTAGAATTTCAAATTAGCAGTCGTTGCACGACAGTTAATTTGACTAACTAGAAACCAAACTATCCGATACTTTATTGGATGGCGCTAGCGAAGCTCTAAATATACTTCCCGTCGACCACCTAAATAACAACTCTCCTATCCACGATAAATGTCTGCTTCTCCAGTTGCATTTATCACGGGTATAACCGGTCAGGATGGCTCTTATCTGGCTGAACTTCTGCTAGAGAAGGGCTACACGGTCTATGGTATCAAGCGTCGGCAGTCTACGATTCAGTCCAAGAATATTGAGCACATCAAGGACCGCCTCCATCTGTTCTATGGTGATATGACGGATATTGCCAGCATCATGGCTGCCTTGGGGACGATTAAGGCAAAACATGGGGATACATTTGCCACGAAACCTCTGGAAATCTACAATCTGGCGGCCCAGAGTCATGTTCAGGTCAGTTTCCAGGTACCGGTCTATACTGCACAGACGGATGCCATTGGTGTGCTCCATCTGCTGGAGGCGGTTCGTGTCTTGGGCCTAACAGCCAATACGCGAATCTATCAGGCATCCACGTCAGAGCTCTACGGCCTGGTACAGGAGATTCCCCAGCGTGAGACGACTCCATTCTATCCGCGCTCTCCGTATGCCTGTGCGAAGCTGTATGGATACTGGATTACCAAGAATTACCGTGAGTCCTATGGGTTTTATGCATGTAATGGGATTCTCTTCAACCATGAGAGCCCCCGTCGTGGTGAGAACTTCGTGACACGCAAAATTACAATTGGTGTCGCCAAGTATCTTCGGTCCGGTGAGGTTATTGAGTTGGGAAATATGAACGCGCTGCGCGACTGGGGGCATGCGCGTGATTATGTGGAGGGGATGTGGCGTATTCTCCAGCAGGAATCACCGGATGACTATGTCCTAGCAACCGGCAAGCAGTATAGTGTACGTCAGTTTGTGGATTCCGCGTTCGGTGCAGCTGGGCGTCGCATTGTGTGGCACGGGTCCGGTCCCGATGAGTATGGAACGGATGCGGACACGGGTGCAGTTGCAGTTCGTGTGAACCCCCGCTATTACCGTCCCGCGGAAGTGGAGACACTTCTGGGCGACCCGACGAAGGCGGTTTCCACCCTTGGATGGATACACCAGTATTCTTTTGAGGCGCTTGTAAAAGAAATGGTTGATGCGGATATCGCAGCACTAGAATAAGGGACAACACCATCCACAAAGATGGACACGCGCTTTTGGGGACCGGCCGGCTGGCAACTCATTCATAACATCGCCCAAGAGCCACAAACTACTACTAAACATAAAGCTGCCGTTGCCGATTGGTTTCGGCTTCTGCCCTATGCTCTACCCTGTAAATATTGCCGTGCCTCTTTGGCGGACTACCTGACGGCGCAGCCTCTTACGCCAAGTACGTTAGCTACGCCGGCAGCCTTCAGTCGCTGGACCTATGATATTCATAATCGTGTAAATGCCAAACTCCGTGGTCAGGGGCTTCTCCAAGCACCCGACCCCGCATGGCCCACGATTCGCGACCTCTATAAAAAGGAACACGCTACTCTCTGTCAAACCCCCGCGCCTCTTTTGGGATGGGACTTCCTTGTGTCGGTTGCCTACACCACACCCGGTGCCGATTACAAGCCATCTCCGATGCCGGACCTACCGGAAGACATTACTCCGGCAGAGCAGGCGACCTGGTGTCTGTCTGTAAGGAATCGCTACAATCTTCTTACGCGCGAGGAGCGGCTATCGGCGCTGGCCGCCTGGTGGCGTCGCGTCCCATCCATCCTGCCTTGCCCGGCGTGGCGTGCGGCCTGGGCGGCGGCCGTGCAGTCCGTGGGCGCTCCGCCCCTGCGTCGGGGCCGGGATGCGATGATGCGCTGGATGTGGGCCGTTGAGTCTGCCGTCTGTACGGGCCTGCGCTGCCCGACCCCCCATGCTTCGCGGGAGGCCCTCTGTAAGGCCGTGGGCCTCTATGAGTCGGGGTGTGGGTCCGCGGCTTCCCGTCGGACGAAGACGTGTCGGAAACTCCTACGGGGCCGGCGCCAAACACGCAAGCATCGAAGGACTTTGGTACGGGGTCGCTAGAGCCCCAACCCAGACCCGCATGCTCTGCTGCCAGAGCCGCGCGCCATGCGGCCTCCTCCGTTCCACCTGTCATCCGCACGGCAGCCCACGTCCACCGCGCTTTGTGCCCCTCCAGCTCTTCTGCAGGCGGCACAGATACTGTGCGCAGTGCCCCGTCCAACAGCAGGCTATACTTCATTAAGAAGGAATCAGCCCGATGTGTTAAAACCCCCGCCAAGAATAGAACGGACCATGACAAATGTCAAGCCTTTTTGGTTATTCGTTGCGGGCGTTGTCCTGTTATGTGTGTTCCTCATCGCGTTCTCCTTCCGTGGCCCGTGGCTGGGTCCGGGTGGCACGCGTCGTCCCTGGCTGGGTCCCGGTGGAGTCCGTATGCCCTGGCTGGGTCCCGGTGGCACCCGTTCGCTACTGGGTTCCTCCACCGACAACTATTCTCCGTACGAAACCTTCAGCGATAACCCCTCTACGTTATACATGATTGGTGTGGATTGGTGCCCTCATTGCAAGTCTGCGAAGCCCGGTTTCATGGGTCTGGGCTCTACAGCGACCATCGCCGGACAGCCCGTGTCCTTCCAGTATCTGGACGGGGAGAAGGACAAGGACCGCCTCCCTCCCTGTGAAGTAGGTGGCTATCCGACATTCTGTTTTCTCCACAAGGGAAAGGCCCATCGTTATCAGGGCCCCCGCTCTGCGGAAGGCTACACGAGCTTTGTGCAGAAGGTTCTGAGTGGCGACTCCGCCTAAAGGCCAACCAATCCCGTCCCGCCTGTCGGCCCTCTTCAAACATTGCAATCCGCCCCGCCACATCCAGTCCGAAATCCAAAACCCCCACAGTCCGATTATTAACAGCAATCCAGTTGCGCACAGGTGGCCCCGACACCCTTCTGCGCGCAACCTGATAAATTCGCCCCACGTAGCCGGAAAGCCCCACAATGGGTCCAGTTGCGACCGGTCCCCGTCCCATAGCTGCATCTGAGCAGACTACCACCAGCGTCCCCTCTTTATCCTGTACGGCTTCCCACGGAAACTGTTCGATGACTGCGCCATCACAGAATAATTCTCCTGACGCAGAGACCCACGGCGAATAGAACAGCGGGACTGCACACGATGCCCGCATCGCCTCTAAGAGTCTCATTCCGGGTGTTGTTTCTACAGAAAACACTTCTAGACACCCCTGTGTCAGATTCGTTGCCGTTACACAATACCGTATGCCGGGACGTGCGACTGCCAAGTCCGCAAAGGTCCAGTTCGAAATGCCAGGCTCCCAGGTGTCCAATATACGTCCCACATACTCCATCCAGGCTCTCCCTGAATTAACACCCCACACACGAAAGAAGTCCGCAACCATATCCTCTTCAATTGCGCCCAGGAGGCGCAAATCCAGTGTCTCTGCACATGTGCGCATCCAGCCGGTGGATGCACCTAGCGCTCCCAGTAGGGCACAGAGTGCTCCACCGGAGCAGCCCCACCATTCCCGTACGCCCGCAGCCAGCCCCTCATCAACCAGTGCAACCAGGACACCCACATGTCCAAGAACCCGCACACCGCCAGAGCTGAATGACACAACGCGCGGCTGCCAGAGCCCTGCCATTCCTCTTGATTGGACAGGGGAGATGCAACCACCGGTCTTAACGCCGGCAACCCTGTTTGAAGAGCAGCGTCGTCGGGACACTCTCAAGCTGGAGACTTATAATCGAATTCTGTCAGCTGTTCACGCGAAGATTCGCGCTTCATCGACGTTGCCCACGGCAACCCAGATGATAACGTTCGATGTCCCCGAGTGGCAGCCCGGCTGTCCATCGTTCGATGTCAAGGACTGTATTCTGTATGTTGTCTTTCAACTCCGGTCTAGTGGGTTCAAGGTCATCTATGCGAGTCCGAATCGACTGCTCATCTCTTGGAAGGAGCACTCCATTCAGTATTATCAGAATGAATCGCCAATACGTCAGGCGATGGTAGCGGCAGCAGCTAGCAGCAAACCAACGGGTGGTGCTGGAACATCCACCTCTTCCACGACAGCTGTGGCGCCTAAAAAGAAGGCATCGGACTATCGTGCACCACCTATCTCCAGTGGAGGAGGTGATAAAGTACTGGGGCTTTCTGAGCCATCATCCAGTGTGAGACGGGGAACTGCAACGACGATAACTTTTATCTAGCGCTATCGGACATGTTGGTTTCTAGTTAGTCTAATAAGCAATTACAGTGTGATTGGATAGCTACCGACCACTGTTTAACTTCCTAGAGCCACCGTTTTCCAGCATAGCGCATCCGCCGTCCGCCTATTCTGCTTCCACCCCCCTGCAGAACGGATGATCCTGCCGCCACGGCAAACCGCAGGAGTGTGTCAATTGCCAACAGAAGCAGGAGGCCGATAGCAACAAACAGGAAGAGTTCCGCAGTTCCCTGAAGGTGGGTCGGAGCTGTTAGACTTTCCAACTGCCGGGTCAGAACATCCAGCCGTTGGGAGAGCTCCGTCGGTACAGGTGCCAGAGAGGCGGCTGTCGTAGTCTGGAGCGGCACCGGAGGAGCAATCCATCCAGAGCCACCCGGAGAACGCTGGAAGGGTGCAATTGCCGGAGCTGCCACCTGCCGCCAGAGTGTCTGTTTGCCATCCACTGGAACTGCCCCGTCAGCGCGCAGACCCTGTGGTCCGGGCATCTGGGAACCTTCCAGGGTGAAAGCCTTTTGCCAATCATCTGCACCGCCCGTGTCGCCTGGGAGCGGAAACAGGTCATCCATCTTAACACCTCCGGCACCATCATCCGGCGGCATGGCAGGCGGTGGTCCAGCTAATACTTCACCATCTCCTCCAGGACCAGCTCCAGGAGCCCCCGGTAACCCCGCCGGAACTGTAAAGGCCTCTGTACTACCGAACCCAGAGCCCGCCCGCTGGTCTTTCGACCGTTTCGGCTTCTTATAGCGTTGGAGCGCCGGTGCGGGCGGATTCGGCGGCCCCGTAAACGCCTCCTCTAGCGCGCAAAAACTCATTTGTATGTTCCCCTACCCGGTTCGGGCATTTTCCGGAGCAACAACATATCACAGTCCACAAGAGAGCGCCCTGACAGCTATGTCTACAGTTTCACGGATTCTGTCATTTATACGGCAGCACGCCACCTTATTAACGGCACTCCTCTTTGGAGCGACTTTCCTGTGGGTTCTCAGCCGTCATCGGCCAATAGAGCCCTTTGCGGATATACCCGGTCCTGCGGGTATCTCTCTTAATCAGATTAGTACCCAGGCACTGGATTCCGCTCCTACGACATCGGAAGCTAAGCAGCATTACAAGACGCTTCTAGTGTTTGCCGCAGCCGATGTCCAACGTCAGGGAACGGATGGACTCCGCCTGTTGGCTGATTTCCGGAACCGTCTATTTGGCTCCAGGGACTTCCGTCCGGACTTGAGGGCGGAGGATTTCTTGGCAAACTGGCCTGACTGGGCAGTTCCACTAGATACAACGATTCAGGAACCTGTTCCACCGGCGGCAGATGCTGTAAATGCAGAGGTTCGCCTGTTAGCATTTCTCCAGAAGAACTTTCCGATGGAGGATAAGGTGGATGCACAGACGGGGTCGGTTATTCGTGGGATAATACAAGATTTTGGAGAGAGATTCGTGTTTGAGGCAGGGGAGCCAGTTGTTCTCCGGGACGACTTCTTGAGTGTTCCACTGTTGCGGGGATGGGTGAATCCGATTCAAGCGGCAGTCGGTCGCTAGTGAAGAGGATGGACCTAGAATCCGATTCAAGCGGCAGTCGGTCGCTAGTGAAGAGGATGGACCTAGAATCCGATTCAATCGACCATCGGTCGCTAGTGAAGAGGATGGACCTAGAATCCGATTCAATCGACCATCGGTCGCTAGTGAAGAGGATGGACCTAGAATCCGATTCAAGCGATCATCGGTCGATAATTCTGCCCGCGGCCGATAGAGAGATGCAGGCGCCGCCCCCGTCCCCCCTGCGGCCCCACTGGATTCCGTTTGAGCCCGCCTGGATTTTCGTAGGGGGCCTGACACTCCTAGCCGTTCTTCCCCATCAGGTGCCGCGTACCGGACGTCGTCTTCTGGCTTCCTGGGCCGGTCTAGCACTGGGAGTCGCTCTGGCAGCCTGGCTCTTCTTCTACGCCAAAACGCCTGTCCTGGCCACTGCTTTCCTGTTGTTCGTGGCAGCCGTTCATATCTTCAGCTACAACAAACAGATTGAAACCTTCTATGCTGCACCCATTCTGGTAAAGGATGCTGTACCCGCGAAGAAGCCCCGGTGGTTCCAAGAAGAAGTCCTCATGGAGGACCCGCATGGCATTCAGGAGCGCACAGAAGAAGGTGGGTTCCTAGTGGATGAAGTCGCGCCTGGAGGGCATCATTGGGAAGTGGAGTCTGTTATGGGGGAGCAGCCTGTAGCCATCCAAGAGCGGCCCGTTGCCCCGATGGATTCGTCCGACAATCCGTATGCAACGGGCGCTAGTCAGCGTCCCACTGCCTAAATACCACAACTCTGAAGGACAGCTAACAATGGCTGCTGCTCTAGCATCTAGTTTTCCTCTTTTCTCTGTTGGAGCCATGGTCTATGGGGCGGCCCGCGCCTACAATAACTTTCAAGATACGTCTTCTAGTCCGACAACCTATCTTGGCATAACAATGGGCGTTGTTGTGGCTCAGAGCAGCTGGGCCTTCATCCTTCCGACGGCAGCTTCTCCGAATGCCGCAGGTGTCGGTGTTGGTCTGCTGACACTTGCCGGTGCAACCCTGTATCAAGGCGCAGTGGTGTATGCTGCGATGAATGCTGGAGAGCAGATTGGTATTGCAGCACGCCCTGTGAAATTCGAAAATCGTGAACTCCGGTAAGGAATGTCGGTAGCAGCTCTTGGGCGCCAACCCCTGTTCCAGCTTCTAGCCGCGGTTATTGTGCTTCTGGTTGCCGATTGGCAGCCCCATTACGGCCTGGCTGCTGCAGCGACTTGGATAGCCTGGGTTGCCTGGTCCACACTTTCTCCTCCTACGAGCGTCCTTTTTGCCGCACCTAAATAAGGGATATGCCACAGAAAGGCGGCGCCGCCGCAGCTCTAGCAACTCAGTCCGGTGGTTTCCTGGGGACAGGGTGGTCCGATGCGCTACTGATGTCTATTCACGAAATTAACATGAACCCCTACGTTCTGGGCATAGCCTACATTCTCCTGAATCTGGGCGGTCGCTTTATGGTCCTCTCTGTTACTCCTGCACAAGAGGCCTTTCTTCAGAACATTGTGTTCCGACCTCTCCTCCTGTTCGCCATCATGTTCATCGGAACACGCAATATGATTGTTGCGTTCTGGCTGACACTCCTGGTTCTTTTCGTCCTCCATTATCTGCTGAATGAGAACTCCGGCTGGTATCTTCTCCGGGACTGGGGCTCTTTTGGAAAACCGGATTCCGCATAACACTCCTTCATATTATCTGGGTTCAAAGACCGACATGTCCGACATGTTGCTCTTTGAAAGATTCCTATGACTCCTTACACATTCAGATCCAGCGCCCCACCAACGGGGGTTGCAACTGGGCGCCTGGGCCGTCCCCGACGCCGCTCCGTTGCCGATGTTCCGCCGCTACCCACAGAGCCCGTATCATCTGCCAGCAGGTCCGCTAGAGGGTCCATTCCACCCCCTACACCGGCGCGCAGAACCGGCACTCCACGCGCTGATGGCGGAGGTGGTCCATCCGGGGTAAAGACCGAATCAGAGGGGACCGCGGGCATTGCAGAGGCTGCCTGCATAAGCCGCTCCGTCTCAAACGCCTTGAGAATGTCATCGACGCCCGTGGGACCGCGCATCTCCCGACGCACACGGGGAGCACCTGCAGCAGCAACATCCTCTGCCATCGCCGCCGCCATGTTAAACGGCGTGCGTCCAGAGCCTGCCGGGACCGTAGACGGCGGAGACGGGGGACGGGCCATTCCGACCCCCATCGGAGAAGGACCCGTGCCACCTCCCATACTAAAACCAGCACCGCCCATGGGCGCAGCCGGCATCTGACCAAACCCGCTGGCCATGTTCATGAACTGACCGACGCCGCCCATACGTGCAGCCATGCGCTGCGCAATCAGGCGCTGGAGCTCCGGGTCCTCATTCAGGAGGTCCGACATGCCCGGAATTCCTGACTGCTCCGCGGCGTTGTTCGTCAGATGGTACATGGTTGCCGAAACACCCAGCGTACCTACCAGGCGCATAACAGGATGCATCTTCGCGGAGTCCTTGTACAAGTCATATAGCTCCTCAAAGATATCATCGAAGTCGCCGATGTTGGTATGAACAGACTCTGACCAACCCTTGAGGCGCGGCTTCACAGGCAGCTTGTCCCGTACCTTCTTGTTCTCTGTTACCATCTCCAGACCGGATACAAAGGTCATCAGTGCGTTCCGCTGGAAGCGAATCGACGCCTCCAGACTCTTGGAGTCCGTACGGGCGTCGTGCTCCGTCTTGATTTCCTCCAGGGAGTTCTCCATTGTTACCGCCTTGCCGCCGACACCATCATTGTCCAGGCGACGGAGCTTTGTCAGAAGACGCTGCTTTTCGCGGCGCTCCTCATCGGCAGACAGGCGTGCCCCACCCCCTGCACCGCCATCCAGAGACTCTCCTGAAATCATGTCGATACCACCGCCACCAGAGGTACCCCCACCAAAGCCAGTGTTAATAGAGAACGGTGCAGGGTCTGCATCCCGCTGAATCTTGATGTCAGACACACCAGGTGCCGCGTCAATATCCATAATATCCAGGTCCGCCACCGGATCAATACGAATCTGAGGCGCCTCCGCCCGGGGAACACCACCACCACCACCCATTCCAAAGTTCACCTGCCGCCCAGGGGAAGCCGGAACCTTGCCAGTATTTGACAGCAACCCGATACCCAGGTCATCTCCCAGCTCCATGATGTCATCTCCGCCACTGCCCATTGGAATCTCTCCTGCGCGTCGGGCAAAAGACGCCAAGTCCGCAACAGAAGGCTTCGAGCCACCGGGTCCCTCTGCAAACGACACGTTCATTCTATTCGCTGCCACTGGTGCAGACCTTTAATTCCGCGCTGGACCGCAGACCCTCCTCTCAGACAACTGCATCTAGACACATCAGGAACGCATCTGCCAAATCATCCTTCTTTGCCTGTGCGGACCACCAGGTCAGATGCCCTACTCCAGCCGTTCCTGCCGCTGTCAGAGTTGCAGCCACCTTCGCGATACCCGCCGCCTTACGGTCCTTCTTAGTGTCTTTTCCTGCTGCGATACCGGCACCCCGTGTTTTAACCGCTGCATTCGCAAATTCAATGGACCCTGACCAAGCATGCTCCCGCTGGAGCCGATGGGATATCAAGGCAAACAACATCATCTGGACGGATTTCATGTGGGGTGCAAATTCAGAGGGCTGGTTCTCAATTCGCACGCGTCCTGCGGCGGCGATAGCTGGTAGCTCCGCGTCTAGTGCAGCCTCCATTCCAGACAGCACTGCCTGGAGCGACACACCCTTCGCCTTGGGCGCCTTGTACGGCATCATTCGGCGCGCGGACACCAGCTCAAGAAGGTCCGGTTTCTTGAGAGCCCGTGCGGTTGCTGACGTGTGGCCGGAAACATGGTCAACAACCCACGTACGGAGAGCGGCAACAGATGGAGAACCCTCCAGTTCAAAGGCTACTGCACTTCCCGTGCGTCCCTTTCCGACACAGCGTTTACAGCGAAGTCCGCCACCGACGGGCAGCTGCCAAGATGCCGGTCCTCCACAGCCGGCGAAACCACACCGGGTCTGGGACTGTGATTCTGCTCCGTCGGCTAATAGATTCAGATTCGCCCAACGACGCACAGCGACAAGACCGCCACTGGCATCGAATGTTGCAACACAGAAGGACAGGTTCTTGATACCCAGGTCAAATGAGCAGATGGTCTGAGTGGCAGCCATTGTTAGATAGTTCGCAGGGATGATATTCTTTAGATGACGAAAACTGACATTGTGAAACAGTATCAGTTCTCATCAATAATGAGTTTGCATCAAACGGGAATCGGACCCGTGCCACTTCCTTACAGAGTCGTGAAGACTTGGAAGGGAAGCATCCTACCACTAGACTATTGATGCCGAAGGCATCAAGAGAATAGTGAAACCGCCAAGGGCCCACTAGACTATTGATGCTGTTAGTCCCAGTGGGAATTGAACCCACGACTATCACCTACCTATGCATAGGAACGTGCCTATAAGAGTGATGCTCTAACCAACTGAGCTATGGGACTTGAAGAGTCCCATACGCAGAGTGGTCTGCCGCGCCGGCGGCTTTCCAACTGAGCTATGGGACTTGAATGCACCTTGTAGGTATTGATCCTACTACCTCCGCCTTATCAGAGCGATGCTCTACCATATGAGCTAAAGGTGCAGAAGACGCGATGGAAACTCCTTAGAAGTCTCCAAACGGCTGATAGCCCGCGCCAGTGCAGGAGGCGATACGCAGCCCCACACCACTTAGGACTCAGAAAGTTCGCCTTAGGTCCTGAACGCATTCAAATCGATCGGATGAACTGCCACCGCATCTCCGCGCAAATCTTCTGCCACACCTGGTCCTGCTGATACAGCTTCTCCCTCGACTTTAGCAGCTGGAAACACGGCAGAAACTCATCCATCTCCAGCAACTGACACATCTTGTAAAGCACATACGGATACGACAGGAAGTTCGACCGACCCTTCGGACAGTACTTGATGAACGCCGGCTGAATCTCCTTGAACATGTGCTGGAGCTTCTCCTCCATCTCCTTTGACAACGTCAGATTCGTCATCTGATTCTGAATCAAGTTCTTAATCTGCTGCACGTGGTCATACATCTTCGAGAACTTAAGTTTCTGGAGAATTTCCCGAATCTTCTCTGCCTTGATTTTCTTTGGATCCGAAATCCGCTGTTTCCGGAGCTCTGCCATAATCGCCTCAATAACATCCTGTGGAATATCCGTATTCTCCTTTGCCTGAAACTGTGCCAGCCACTCATTGAAGTGATTAATCTTCTTGTAAGCGAAGTATGTTATCTCTCGCGGCGGGTCCTTGTAGGATGGCTTCTCAGAATCAATCAGAATGAATTCCTCATAACCACAGGAAGGGCAACAGAGTGTTGCCTCTGTCTGAAAGAGTGTCATCTCAATGGCACATGCCGGGCAACACCCCCATCCTGGCTCAATTCCAGATCCAGGAAGCACTCCACTTTTGATGGAGTCCGGGTCCACAACTGCAAGATACTTCTCAAGCATTTTATCACGATTCAGACCGTCTTTTGAATCAATATTGGAGGCACATACTGAGGAAGCAGAAATACCGGCCCCTCCTACGGGCTTCGAAGAGGGGGTCTGTACAGGCGGTTTCGCAAAATAACTAAGCACTGAGTTTGTTAGCATAGTAGGTGCACGAATTGCCACCGGTTCCATTCGGAGAGACCCCTTTGCGAGACCCTCCTGGGCATCATAATACTGAAACAGTAAATCCCCAACATCCAGAAAATAGTCCAGTCGACCCCGATCCGATTTGATGTCAGATATTTTCTTCCTGAGTCCCTCCACCTGGTCGCTCAGAACGCGCCAATCATCACTGAAGAGCACCACCTTCTCCAACCGCTCTTCAAGAGTAGCCAAATTCATTTCCAGAGTCTCAAGTGAACTAGATTCCAATTCAAATCCGCGCATTTTCTGTTGGTGATGAGCCTCCAGAGTGGTGGGCTTGGAAACAACCTCTTTTTTCTCAGAAACATAATCCCGCATTAATACATGATTTAATCCAGTAGACATTCTTAGAAAAACCAGTCAGATTGTTCTTTAGCACCGGGAAGCGCGGCCAACGGTGGCTGCGTAAATCCTCCGGATCCGGCCAAATTATTTTGGGAACCCTAGGTATAACAAATGACGGGTGGTGGTCTCATGCAGCTCGTTGCCTATGGCGCGCAGGACGTTTACCTGACGGCGAACCCGCAGGTTACTTTCTTCAAGCAGCTCTATCGTCGCCACTCCAACTTCTCTATGGAGGCGATTGAGCAGACCTTTAACGGTGTTGCTAACTTCGGTAAGCGTGTTACCTGCACGATCTCGCGCAACGGCGACCTCATCCACCGCATCTACCTGCAGGCCACCCTGCCCCAGGTTGAGCTGGCGGCGGCCGATGGCTCCGGTGCCCAGTTCCGCTGGCTCAACTGGGTTGGCCACAACCTGATCCGCAACGTTGAGGTTGAGATCGGTGGCCAGCGCATCGACAAGCACTACGGTGACTGGCTCCACATCTGGAACGAGCTGACCCGCCCCGCGGGCAAGCAGGCCGGTTACGCGGAGATGGTGGGCAATGTCCCCGAGCTGGTCAACCTCCTGACCCAGCAGGCCGACGGCGGTTGCGACGATGACTGCGCGGGCGGTGAGCCCCACGCGGCCAACGAGGCCCGCTCTTGCGCGCCCGAGTACACGCTGTACATCCCCCTGCAGTTCTGGTTCAACCGCCACACCGGTCTGGCCCTGCCCCTGATCGCCCTCCAGTACCACGAGGTGAAGATCAACCTGGAGCTGAACGACCTCTCCAACCTGTGCTGGACCAACGTGTCCGCCATCTCTTCCCGCGTTGCCGCCGCCGGTCTGCAGTCCGCGTCTCTGTACGTTGACTACATCTACCTGGACACGGAGGAGCGCCGCCGCTTCGCCCAGGTCGCCCACGAGTACCTGATCGAGCAGCTGCAGTTCACGGGTGATGAGTCGGTCACCTCTTCTGCCAACAAGATCAAGATGTCCTTCAACCACCCCTGCAAGGAGCTCATCTGGGTTGTCCAGCGTGATTCCTTCGTGGCGTGCGATGGCTCCATGGACCCCTGGAAGGGCCAGCAGCCCTTCAACTACTCCGACTGGTTCGACCGCGCGGTTCTCGAGTCCGGCTACTCCGTCTCCATGGTGGAGGGCCTGGCCGGCAAGAACCCCACGGTGACGGCCAAGGTGCAGCTGAACGGCCACGACCGTTTCACGGAGCGTGAGGGCAAGTACTTCAACTTGGTGCAGCCCTTCCAGCACCACACCAACATCCCCGCGGTTGGTATCAACGTCTATTCCTTCGCCCTGAACCCCGAGGACCACCAGCCCTCTGGCTCGTGCAACATGTCGCGTATCGATAACGCCACGCTCCTGCTGACGCTGTCGCCCAACACGGTCGGCAACTCCAAGACGGCCAAGGTGCGCATCTACGCGGTGAACTACAACGTCCTGCGTATCATGTCAGGGATGGGTGGATTGGCTTACTCCAACTAAGAATCTGGGTACATCCCGAATTCCCCGGCTCCATAAAAACCCCACACTCATTCGTTCAGACCATCATCTTAATATGATGACTTGAACAAAGTTGACACATGACAGATACTCCATGTACTCTACATAATCTGGGTACAATGACAACCCCCACTCTAACCTGCAAGGCAATTATCCATCATTGACTGAAACTTGACCCCCCCCGCCCTCCTCTATCCCACCCCGCACGATGTCCTCTCCTATCCCAACCCCCGCCGATTTCGACGCCGCCTCTGCTGCCTGGCACGCCAACAAAATCCGCCGGGGTCCCCGCCTCTATTATCGCTGTACGGCCACACAGCGCAATGGCGCCCCCTGCAGTCGTGTCGCCAATACAGCCATTCTGGACCGTAATCCGACGGCACCCCATCTCTGTACGCAGCACTCTCATACAGTAGGTTGCTCCAAAACCGCAACAGCGGACCCCTCCCGCTCTGCCAGCAACTGACCCAGTGCAAAGGCGCGTTTCTCCATCCACGTATCGCCGATATCCAGTTTCCGTGTTAGATACTTCCACCGCCATTCAAAGCGCAGAGCATCCCGCTCATCGACGAAGCCTCCCACCAGATATCGCCGCCGCCAGACTCCGCCCCGGGTTGCCCGTGCTCCGCCTGCTATCTCTCCGTTATGCTGGCGAAGGCGTCGATTCGGGTCCACTGTTGCTCCAACGTATGTGCGCCTACCATCTGCACGTTCAAGCATGTAGCAGAACCAAGACTTCCCCACAGCGACTGTACCTGATACATCCATACCACGTCTCTACTCTAGTCACTGACAACCCCTGCCCCCGTTAAGGATGACATCGCCATGCGATATATACGCAACACCAACACTGACATGGCCAAAACAACAATTTCCTGGCGATCACCCGTCGGTTAGTCGTATGAACCAAGGAGAACGTCTGGCCGCCAAGCGCGCCTGGAACTATTTTGAACAGGTGGAGTCAATTGATGCTGCAACACGGATTCGTATTGGACTCTCTGGTGGTGTCATTAACCCTCCGCCTCCAGGAACATGGGTGTCCTTCAATGGCGAAGGTCAGCGTGCACTCTATGAGAAGGGGCGCCGCTATCATATCATCATCTGCCCGACATATAATTGGATACCTCAGAGGGATTTGCCTCTACCGATAGCCCCCGTGAGCACTGTTACACCATCCGAATGCCCGTGTATTGGCGATGGTTGTACTCCTGACCTGGGTCCACTCACGCGGGCACTACCGCAAATGCCTGAGCAGCCACTGGAGACCAGCCCGGCACAACCCCGTTCTGCAACTCTCATCCGCCAAGGAATTGCACCTCCTGGATCTCCTGGGCAATATGGTCAGATTAACATTATCGATAACACACCGACTACGCCGCTGTCAGCATCATCTCCTACATCGACTGGAAGTCCTCAAACTCCAGGTACTCCACTGTCGATTAAGGAACCGGCTCCTAGGTTGGAGGTATCAGAACTGACCCTACAAACGGCAACACCACCTTCTGAGATACAGGCACCTGTTTTAGAAGTGACAGAGACAACTTCATCAAAGGCGTAAGGTGTGTGAGTAATCTCAGCTACCAAAAGGGTGGCTCTGACTTGACTGCTTAGAAAGCACTCAAGTCTCAGCTACCCAAAGGGTGGCTCTGATTTCAGCATCTTTGATGCTGAAATCTCAGCTACCGGAATCGAACCAGTGACCCAGGGAACTCCAATTAGTATAACAAACGATACTACAGTCCCTTGCTCTCCCAACTGAGCTAAGCTGAGTAAACTCAGCTCACGCACACGGCCTGCTAGCGCAGACCGGAACTAAGCTGAGTATGTCCTTGCGGACATTGCTCCAACGCGGAATTGAACCGCGGACCTTCTGTTTACAAGACAGACGCTCTACCACTGAGCTATTGGGGCTTTTGGGGCTAGTATTCAGATATGAAAGGCATATCCGAACGAAGAATATTGAGCGGTGCCAGGACCATGTCCACCAGAGAGGTACGGTGCCACCTCCCACCAGGGCTCCAGGAAGTTTCAGAACCCTCCAAACGCATTTATAGACTCTCCACGACAGCGTGTGTCCACATCCGTGCCGGATATGCCCACTGGAGCAGCAACACCGTATCCACTACTTGAAGGCCTGCCGGCAATACCGAATACTCCTTCCATGCGAATTCAAATGGCTCCGACCCATCCGGACGCCAAATCCAGAAGCCCCAGTCGCCCTGGAAGCTAGGAATTCCCACCCGATAGAAGCCTTCCGGACGCAACCCCGCCTCTTGGAGACCCGACTCCCGCCAAATCCGCTGAAACCCCTCACCAACTCGACCCGCAACGGGACGCACCGGCCCACAGTGTGAAACCAGACCACCCCACGGCTCCAAATGGTCGCGAAGCGTTGCAAAGAACTCCGCCGAATACAGCCACCCCGTCTCCCCATCCGGGTCCGGCAGGTCCAGCACAATAACATCGAACGTCCCCAATACCGGAAGAACTGCTGCGATGTCATCGCTATGGAATTGCACCCTGTTATCCCCCAGCACATTGATTCCCTCCCAACCCAGATGCTCCTGACAGAGGGATACCAGCTCCAGGTCGATGTCCACCCACACTACCTGTGCCGGATTCCAGCGCAGCACTTCCCGCACGGTCGCCCCTTCTCCGCCGCCCACTACTAGCACACGAAGCCCACTTGCTGCACGCCCGGCTGCCACAACACCCGCCATAACAGGATGAATAAGCGATTCATGATAAATCCTCTCATCAGCGGATGCTGACTGGAGCTCTCCGTCCAGAAACAACATCCGCCCGTATTCATTGGAATCCACGATTTCAACGGCCTGATGGGCCGTCCGCCCCGACCAAATGCGTCGGGCTACACGATAGGTCGTCACCGCATCTGATTCGGACTGCTCTGTTATGGTGTCGTTCTCTACAGACATCGTCCACTACGCAGAACTGTGTGGCCATCCCTTTATGTCTGCCCTTGTCAGAGACCCGCCATGTCGTTGCGCGACACACGTGTTTCAAATA
>Ga0214921_10001774_pt1 | contig 36226 bp, 34 predicted proteins | sample LL1505_MetaG_FD_177992 | JGI IMG/M metagenome (GOLD analysis project Ga0214921, IMG submission 177992) | Freshwater microbial communities from Lake Lanier, Atlanta, Georgia, United States - LL-1505 | ecosystem: Environmental > Aquatic > Freshwater > Lake | place: USA: Georgia | collected... | reverse complement strand
CAGAAAGTAGGGTTGTTTTACCGCAACCCGACGGGCCCACCAACATAATCAACTCGCCCGTGTGTGCAGAAAAATCGGTGTGATTGAGCGCAATGACTTTGGCTTCTTCGGATCCAAAAGAAATATCCACCTGACGAGCGGAGACTGCAATTGTTGTGGTCATCCTCGGAAAACAGTGGCGGCGTCGACACGCGACACCTTTACAATTCCAATTATTGCGGAGACGAAACTGATACCCATCGTGAGTATGAGAGTCGCAATTAATACCTGTGGAAACATTACAAAAGGTGGCATGCCTTTTTCAATCATAACGCGCCCGATGGCCTGTGCCATTCCCGCACCTAAACCAAATCCAATTAAGCCCGCGGTGGTGGCTTGAACAAATAACATCGCAGCGAGCACGCGCATACTGGCGCCCATTGCCTTAATCGCGGCAAAATATTTCAAATTTTCTAAAACGAAGGAATAAAATGTTTGTCCTGATATTGCTATCCCTACGAAAAGTCCAAGCGCTACCGCGGTGCCGAATGAAAAAGGAATTCCAGTATTTTTCCAGAACCACCAAAAAGTTGCTCGTGCTAAACTACGGTCCGTCCAATCCCATATCACCGTATCGGTCGTCCAAGCTTTCAGTCCGGTTTCATTTTCAATGCGCTGACAAAGTTCCGTAGGTGTTACCCCTGCGACTGGTTCAACCAGCATGAAACTTAAAGTTCTACGAGCACCTAAAGTGTAAGACTTTGCTCGATCATATGTAGTATAAACAAACGGGCCGCCTGTAAACGCACGACGCACTTTACAAATTCCGACGATGCGTGCTTCGATATCATTAATTTCAAAAACATCACCAGGCTTAAGTGCTACGGTAGTTATTTTTCCATCGGGACCCTTAACCTGACGGCCCATCAGTTGTGCGCCCCACTCGTCAACAATCACCGTATTAGGAAGACGTAGGTCGTCGATTTGACCCTGACTCAGCTGAGCGGGTGCACCCGCAAAAGTATCCGCATCAATTCCCACCATCGTAATTAATTTAAAATTACCGTCCACCATGCGTGCCTGTAAAAATGAAGTATGTAGTGGAGCAGCCCAAGCAACGCCATCAACGGAACGCACTCTGCCTAGTTCCGTATCACGCATCGGCTTAGCGTCGTTAGCTTGTTCAACCATCGGATCACTCACCCAAACATGTGCACGGATGTTGACCACTGGTGTGTACGTCCAACTCATGATTCCGAAGAACACCGACGTTTGCTGCGCCATTAAGAGCGCCGAGAAAGCCAACCCGCAAAGAAGCATCGCCAACTTAGCGGTGTCTCCAAAAAGCATATTGAGCGCGAGGCGTAGCATTTTTTATTAGTTTTATAACCCTCATTCTATTGGGTTAACGAGAGCCACATTTCCCTCGAGTCAAACCATGTACTATTATTGTGCTACAGGGGCAACTGGGACGCTTTGGGCTGGAAAATTAACCATCCAAACATTCTTGAGAAAATCTGGACCCCACTGTGCGTGCACAGCCCATGCAGTGATGAGTAAAATTAATGCAATGGAGAAGCATCGGATTACCTTGGCGGCATTATCGCTCTTAGCACTCGCATGTAATAGACCAACCGCACCCAGAGCTAAGATTGGGTGAAGAAGCGAGAAGGATTTATGTGAAGTCCACGCTACCGATAAGCCGACAACTAAATTAATATCTACCAACACGGCTACGATACGCTGGAAAACGGGCTTAGGCCCCTTGAGTAGCGTTACTACGATTACTGCTAATACTAGAGCGAGTAATAATGTGCCGTAATGTTTGTGTGATTTTATGAGAATTTCCATAGTGCAAAACTGTATAAATTAAAGACCCCAGCAAGCCTTCATCGTGTGTCGTTTTAGTTATCCTCAGGAAACATTTTAACAAAGAGCACAGCGGCGGCCGATCCACCTAAGAAGATAAAGAAGATGTCTAATACCGTGCGGGGAAGTCCGTGGGCTAGAAGTGTAGCCTCTTGAGAGAGGGCCTTTAAGACAGAATCGTCGGCATTGAGTGCACCGGTGATACCTATGGTGTCATTGGCTACTTGGACGGCTGGATTCAGCGCTAAATTTAACGACGAAAATGTGCTAATGATGCCAAAAACCGTTAGGGCTATGGCGAATCCGAAATAACTGTTTCCAGCCGTACGTCGTGATGTCCCCACCATTAAAACGACGAATGCTAAAATAAACGTGCCGAGGAATTCCACCGGCCAAGCTATACTAGCTCCGGTCATCGCACTTTCTCCGAGTGCGTCGACAATATCTCTCGATCTTTCAGCAGTATGCCCGTGTAAAATTCCCACCACAGCCGCCGCCAACAAAGCAGCTAAAAACTGAGCCGCCATGTATCCAAATAGTCGTTTTATCGTCAGCTTTTTGCGTAGAAAAAACGCTAAGGTTATGGCGGGGTTATAGTGAGCCATGGAAATATTTCCGCCCATGTAAATCATCGCACATAAAACTGCGGCTACTGAAAGCGGATTGGAGGCTAGTACACTAACCAAACAAATAAAGAAGGTGCCAAGACACTCGATAATCAGTTTATTGCGCATGGGTTTACATTCTTTATTTGACGCTCATTCACAAGTTTAGACTGAATAATCCGATAGCCAAAATATAAAATACCCAGGATGACCTCGGGGGTTTTATTTATGGGATGAACACTACGGGGTGGTTATTGAAATATTATCAGGCTGGTTTTTTCTCAACCGTGATTACTAAATCCTATGCACAAATCACTCCCCCTCCTCTCCACTCTTCTCTTGATTGGAGCTTTCACCACACCTCTTAATGCCAAGCCTATGGACACGTCCAAGGGTGTGGTCGTAAAGAGCATTGACCCGGATCATGAACGCCTTGTTGAAGCCAAAAAACGCGTGAATGAAATTCCCGAAGTTTTAACAGCACAACAGCAGGCCAAGGCTGACCACGCCCAGTTGGTTAAAGTTTCGGCCGAGTATAAACAGGCGCGGACAAAATCTACTAATTCCGATGAGGTTTATCGTAAGGTCTTTGATGAACAGTTAAACAAACTCGACCCCGAAGCGGCTAAAATTTCCGCCAAAGAGCGTCAGGCCTTTAGGGATAAAATGGTGAAAGCCCGTGAAGCTAAGAAAACTGATGGTAAAAAAGTGGGGGCGCTAGATTCAAACGAAGATGATGATCACCTAGAAGAAGAAAGCTAAACAGCAAAACCCACCGCACTGGTGGGTTTTTTATTTAAGAGCTTTTTCTAACATATCCCAAATTTCCTCTACCGGCTCTAACCCAATGGATATTCGTAAAAGGTCGGGATCTAATCCTGCCGATCGAATCTCTTCCCTTCCGGGCTCGCTCATAACCTCATCAAAATGTGCCAGCCACAAATACGGTGAAATTAAAGTGAATTCTAAACCAAAACTTGGGCCCTTCACACACTGCAGCTTATCATACACACCTCTCATTTCTTTTTTGAGTTCAATGGTGATGAGCGAACCAATGCCCGCACCGGGTCTTTTTAGTTTTTGATAATTTGATTTCGTTGCAACGACTTCAGCAGTTCTAACAAAAGCAATCGCAGGATGCTTAGACAAACGCTGAGCAATAATATGGGCGCTCACATTTATTTTTTTAACCACCTCGTTTAGTCTTGTGATTTGTTGCGCCAAGACCTCGGCATCAAGAGGGTGTAAGGGTTCGATAATATTTTTAGCTTCCTTAATTAATTGAACTGCCTCAGGCCGGTTTTCATTAACAGCCAAAATTCCTGCCATCACATCGCCCTCGCTGGCTGCATACTTTGTAAGGCTGGAGCATACGATGTCCGCATAGGGTAAAAGATTGAGCGTCGCAATGCTCACCGCACTGGGATCCAAAACCAACTTGGCATCATAACGGTCACAGAGCTGTCTTAGTTTCGGAATATCCGGCGTCTCCAGCTGAGGATTATTAGGGGCTTCCGCAAAAATTCCTGCCACCCTTCCCTCTTTTAAAATCTGCTCCACTCGATCGAGCTCCTGAATATTTTTTATAAAAATATGCTCGGTTGATCTATTTTTTTCTAAAATTTTAGCGGAATCGACATAAAGCCAACCCAACTGTATCCAGATGTTTTTACCTTTAGGATTCTGAATCTGATTCACCGCTGTCATCGCCGCGTAGGCTGCATTCATTCCCGAAAGGGAAATTAAAATATTTTCAGCCTTCGCCTCGGCTAAATAAGGTGCACAAAAAGATTTTATTTTTTTTGAAGCACTCGCATTTTCCTGGCACGGTAGACCTTTTAAATAAGCTTCGGCTTGGCGCGAAGAAATCAGTGTCCCGGTGTGCTGAATCAGTTTGGCTAATTTTTCGACGGCTGGACCAGCTGGTAGCGAAATCAAAACCCAGTCTGCCTCTTGATCTACTTGTGCGTTTAAAATTCCTGCCCACTTTAATAAAGCCCGGGCTGATTTTAATGAAACAACAGGAAAGAGTTCGCCGGTTCTTTTATATTTTTGGGCAGCCTGTTGAGCAGCTTCTTGCACTAGGCGATTGCGTACAAATCGTGGATAGCCTGCGGAAATCGTTTTCCAAACCCGGTCTTCTTTTCTTTCATACCCCTCGATGTCGGCCAACGTGGGCAATGAAACCACCGTGGCGTGAGGGGAAGAAGGAACTACCGAACCTAGGGGCGGACAATGTAACACTTTTAAACGTCTCCACCGAGTTCGTTTTGGAAAATCTGGTCAAGGGTCTGACGGCGACGAATCAATTTCGTAGAACCATTTGAATTAATTAAAACCTCTGGAGCCTCGGGAAATGAATTATAATTTTTGGTACTCATTCCGGCACAATAAGCACCGGCTCCACCAATTACACAGAGATCTCCAACTTGCGCCTCGGGAAGATTCTTTGAAGTAAGTGTTTCGGGTTCACCCGGAGCACAGGTAATTAAATCTCCGGACTCACAGCAGTGACCCACGATTACATAATCATCGGTCTTAGAAGATTTTGTTTTAGGATATAAATAAATCGGATGTTGGGCGCCGTAGAGTGATGGTCTTAAAATTTCGGTCATTCCTGAATCTATTTTTATAAATTTTCTAGAATTAGTAGAAACAACATCCTGAACCTTACATAGGACCGCTCCTGCATTCGCGACCAAGAATGTACCAGGCTCAATTTCTAGTTTGAGTTTTCTTCCCTCAGCTTTAGCAAAATCTTCAAAGGCTTGTTTAACGGGAACGCCAATTTTTTGTGGATCAGTGCCCTTCTCTCCCGCCACTCGTGCGATTTTATATCCGCCACCTAGATTAAGTGTGGTTACCTCATTAAATAATTTAACGAGCGCTAAGCTCGATGCCGAGACCTCTTGCCAAACTTGTGGGTCGCTGCCCGATCCAATATGTGTGTGGATGCGGATGACTTTTAACTTATAAGTTTCGGTAATCTTTTTTACTTGGTCAGCCCACTCATACCAAATTCCGAAAGATGAGTCGGGTCCGCCAACATTCGTTTTGCCAGTTCCACCCGATCCGCGTCCTGGATTAAATCGAACACCCACACTGTGACCAGGGAGTGCGCGGCCGATTCGCTCCAACTGATTAAGTGAGCAGGCGTTTACCTGAACTCCCAACTTCAAGAGTTCAGCGAAGTCTTCGGGGAGTTCCTGTGAAGAGAGTGAAATTTTTTCTGGAGACACTCCGGCCCGGATAGCACGACGCACCTCCCAACCCGAACTCGCATCAAAATTTAAGCCCAAGCTATCGAATAATCTTAAAATAGAAGCATTCGGACATGCCTTCATGGCAAACCGTACCGTGAGACCAAAAGAATTAGGAAAAGCCAACATCGCCTTGGCTTGGGCGGTTAAGGTCGTCTCGTCATAGACAAAACAGGGAGTGCCATGAGCCGAAGCAATCTGATCGGCTAGGGTTGTATTTAAAAATGGGTGATGTTCCACGGTAGTATGGTGGAGACTTTGGCATTCTCAGGCAAACCTTCCAGCCTTTTCAATTTTATGACACCGCTTGCCACCCTGCCCCGACCTGGTTGGGATGGTTGAGTCTCTCATATGTCCGATCTCGATACCATCGTTGCAACCTCGACCCCCTCTGGAAAATCAGCCCTGGCGGTGGTGCGGGTGGATGGACCCTTAGCACCCAGCATCATTCAATCAGCTTTTGGTCGAAAAAATTCTCTCATCATCAAACAGGCAACAACAGGAATCTGGCGCGATTTAAAAAATGAACCTGTCGATCAAGTCGTCGCATTACTCTGGGCTAATGGAAAGTCTTTTACGGGCAGCGACTCACTTGAAATCACTTGTCACGGAAATCCTCTGATCATCCGTCGACTCATCGAAGATTGTATGGCGCGTGGCTGTCGCATGGCCGAACCAGGTGAATTTACGCGCCGCGCATTCTTGGCTGGAAAAATTGATTTAACTCAAGCCGAAGCGGTCGCTGATTTAATTCATGCGAGTTCCGAGCGCGCCCTCTCTTCAGCACGTCGAATGTTAGCCGGCGAAATGGGAAAATTAGTTGCGGGTTGGACTGATCGCCTGCTTCAGGCCCTCGCTATCTTAGAAGCACATATTGATTTTCCTGAAGAAGATATTGGGGCTGAAAACCCACAAGGACCATTGATTTTATTGGGTAATATTGCGTCAGAACTTTATGGATACGCGGCTTCCTCTAAACATGATTCAGTCATAAGAAACGGCTTGAAGTTGGTCGTTGTCGGATCTCCCAATGCCGGAAAATCTAGTCTAGTAAATGTTCTGTCAGGAACCCAACGCGCTTTGGTGAGCGATGAGCCCGGAACAACGCGCGACTTTTTAGAAGCACCGATTGCTGGATTACCTCTAGCGGTGACGGCAATTGATACCGCGGGTCTACGTGAGGGTGGTTCTGTTTTAGAAAAAGCCGGCATGGTGCGCTCACTCGAACAAGCTGAGTCTGCTCACTTTATTATTTTAGTGGTCGACGCTTCGCTACCTCCCCCCGCCCTACCCGACTCTCTTTTGGTTTTATTAAACCCAACCAAAACTTTAGTGATTAAAAATAAGTCAGACCTACCCGAGCATCCTGATTTCAAAAATTTCTTACCGGATTATATTAATATTAAAACCTGTTTGCTGGATGGCCGAGACGCGGAAAAATTAAGGTCGCACTTGGGTGATATCCTGGTCGCGCGCCAGTTGGCCCCGGGGGCTGAAGATCTCATTGTGAGCGTTCGACACGCCGAGGCCCTAAAACATGCGGCCGAGGCCCTCACTGAAGCTATTAGCCATTTATCGGCCCCGGTTCACACCGAACTAGCCGCCACCCGCTGTCGGGAGGCCCTTGACTCCCTTGGGGAAATCGTGGGAAGAATTGATAATGAGCGAATGCTGGACAAGTTGTTCGCTTCCTTCTGCATAGGTAAGTGATTTCCTCTGCTAGGAGGAACTCCTCCTATGCAACCCGCCAAAGAAATAAGACTCGGCCCACAAAAGCCCTACGACGTAATTGTCTGTGGTGCGGGGCATGCCGGAGTTGAGGCTGCATTGGCTGCTTCGCGCATGGGTGTGGATGTTTTACTATTAAGCGGAAACATTGATACCATTGCTCAAATGAGCTGTAACCCTGCTATTGGGGGCCAAGCCAAAGGTCACATCGTCAGAGAAATCGATGCCCTCGGCGGCGAAATGGGAATCACCGCCGACGTAACCGGAATTCAGTGGCGCCTTCTTAATTCATCTAAGGGTCCCGCCGTTCAGGCCCCTCGCGCTCAGTGTGATAAAAAGGCTTATCAGTTCCGCCTTAAGCACCGCTGCGAACTTCAGCCCGGACTGACCATTTTCCAGGCCATGGTCACCGGCCTTATCTTTGATCACGGGAAAGTGGTTGGCGTAAATACTAACCTGGATTTGGCCTTCTACTCTAAGACTGTTGTTGTCACAACAGGCACTTTTTTGAGAGGTCTAATGCATATCGGTTCTAATAAAACCGAGGGAGGAAGACTGGGTGACTTTAGTGCTAAGTCGTTGTCCAGCAGTTTCTTAGATGCTGGTATCGAGTTGCAAAGACTCAAGACTGGTACCCCTCCAAGAATCCTTGGAAGCTCTATCGATTTTTCTAAATGTGAAGAGCAAGCGGGCGATCAGTCCCCCACTCTTTTTGCGTTCCATGACACGCGCCAAGACGGCGACTTGTTCCACGTGGAACATTCAGGCCAAACCCTCCCCGGCTGGACCCCTGGATCCAATCAAGTCTCCTGCTGGATGACTCAGGCCACCGGCTTAACCGGAAAGATTGTACAAGATAATCTGCACCGCTCTCCCCTCTATGGCGGCGAGATCAAAGGCGTCGGCCCACGCTACTGCCCCTCTATTGAAGATAAGTTTGTAAAGTTCTCCGAAAAAGAAAGCCACAAGCTGTTTTTAGAGCCCGAAGGTCGAAATACCAACGAATGGTATATCAACGGGCTTTCAACCTCCTTACCCTTCGAGGTTCAGCTTGAAATGCTCCATTCTATAGCCGGACTCGAAAATGCCGTGATGTTAAGACCGGCCTATGCCGTTGAATACGATTTTGCTCCGCCGACCCAACTTTATCCAACCCTCGAATCTAAGAAGGTTCAGGGCTTGTTCTTTGCGGGTCAGATCAATGGTACATCGGGATACGAAGAAGCTGGCGCCCAGGGTTTAGTGGCTGGCGTTAACGCTGCATCGGTTTGTAAGGGATTGACCCCCATGGTTATAGGACGAGACGAGGCCTATATTGGTGTTTTAATTGATGATCTTGTAACCAAAGGCACCCAAGAGCCTTATCGAATGTTTACCAGCCGGGCTGAATACAGACTTTTATTTAATCATGGAAGTGCCGAGCTGAGACTTAACTCTAAAATCTCTAATTACGGATTAGTAAGCCTCGAGCGCCTGGGGCGCATTCAACACAAGGTTGAAAGGGTGAACCACTGGGTAGAATACATGGAGAAAATTAATATAGTAGGGGGAATCGCGGGCGATGTTCTAAGAAGGAATATCGATAGCACGCCTGCTGATCTGCCGCCTTCGTTTAACTCCGAAACACCCGAGGTAAGGGCAGAGGTGCTTTATCGGGTTAAGTATAAGGGTTATTTAAGCAGGGAACTAAGATCGGCACGTAAACTCCACGATCTTGATAATTTTAAGGTTCCACAGGGTTTTGACTTCCTTAAGGCCTACGGATTAAGCAAAGAAGCCCGACAAAAGCTCGCTTCGGTCAATCCGATAAACCTTGGGCAGGCTAGTAGAATCAGCGGGGTAAATCCGGCTGATATATCTCTGCTGATGGTTCTATTTAGAGCGAAGAGTGTTTAATTTAAAATAACATGTTCCACGTGGAACTATTTATTTAAGTTACTGATTATAAATAGTTTAAGTATTATTTATGGTGGTGTAACAGTTTTGACACAATTGTCTTTATTTTCTGGATAAAATCTTGGGGATAGTTTTATTGGAGTTATGTCCAACCAAGACACCGAGCACATGAAAAGAATTTTTGTGGTCGATGATGAGGTCGATGTCACAGAGCTGCTGGAATATAAATTGAAGCAGGCTGGCTATGCGGTGCGTGCAATCAACGACCCGTTGCGCACGATTGGCTTAGCTAGAGATCTTCGTCCTGATTTAATTATTTTAGATATGATGATGCCCGATCTTTCGGGCGTTCAACTTTTACGAATGATTCGCGGAGATGGAGTACTACAAGATATTCCCATTATTTTTCTCACCGCTAAAGGTGATATCACCGACAAGGTTAAAGGTTTAGAATCGGGGGCAGATGATTTCATGACCAAGCCTTTTGATGCGCGTGAACTTCTTCTACGCGTTAAGTCTCTTCTCCGACGGGCAAAATCCGCGGCGGCAAAACCTTCCACACGATTAAGCGCTGGTGGTTTATTAATGGATATCGAAAAACATGAAGTAACGGCCGACGGTAGCGTGGTCGATTTAACCGCCACAGAATTTAAACTTCTCCGTATTTTATTAGACCGTAAGGGCAGGGTACAATCTCGTGAAGAGCTGTTAGCTGACGTTTGGAATTATTCGCCTGATTTAGAAACACGTACCGTAGACACTCACGTACGTCGCTTACGCGAAAAATTAGGTTCGGCTGGTGATACGATTGAAACCATTCGTGGTGTAGGCTATCGTGTCTCTAATTAAATATAATGAGCACGCTCCCTTGGATTTTATTGGGGCTAAGTTTCGTTTTTTTAATCTATATTTTTTTAGTCCTCGATGACTTGGTGCGTTGGGCTCGTCGGGCTCTTTTACAAAATAATTTCAACGACCGTCCAGCAGGGTGGTTAGTTGCTTGGTTTGGTTTTGATGATCTCTACCACGCCATCGAAGGCAAGTCGCTGACCGAAGGTGAAATTAGCTTAGCAGCGGCCAAACGCATTGAAATATTACTTTCTCCGCTGACGGACGCCGTATTGGTGGTGGATGCTAAAGATTTACTTCGTCTAGCAAATCCAGCGGCTAAAGAACTCTTTAATATTAGAGATGATGAATTGGGAGGATCGTTTATTCCTCTAGTGAAAAGCGCGGAGTTTATCGATTTAGTGAGACGCGTGCGCAACGAGGGTGGGGCGCGTTCCACTATTTTATTACATCGTTCGCCTTTGGCTGATGCGTGGGTACAAGCTTCAGGAGCTCAAACCGACCCAGAGGCCTTTGGTGAAGGCGCCGTCATTTTCGTTTTAACTGAAGTGACCGCTTTAAAGCGCCTACAATCAATGGAGCGTGAATTCGTGACCAATGTTTCTCACGACTTAAGAACACCGGTAACCATTCTCAGAGGTTATGCCGAAACCCTGGCGGATGATTTTGAAATACTTTCTCCTGAAGATCGTACGCGTTTTATTAAGAAAATTGTTAGCTCGGTCGGCCGATTACAAAGTTTAGTCGAGGGGCTTCTCGCTTTGGCCAGTTTAGAGAGTTCAACCGACGCCATGAATTACACGCCGGGTGCTATTCACAGTGCGTGTCACGAGGTAGCCGATGAATTTGCTGCCCGCTGTCGCGCTGCTCACGTGGAACTCAAACTTGAGTTAGGAGATAATGACGGCGGTGTGGCGGATCCTGTTCAAGCTCGCCGTCTCATTCAAAATCTCATCGACAATGCGCTGTCGCACGCCGCAGGTGCTACCCAAATTGTTTTAAGAACGTTTGAAACTGACGCGGGGTTCACACTGGAAGTAGAAGACGATGGCTCGGGCGTCTCGCCTTCCGATATCTCACGAATCTTTGATCGATTTTATCGAACTGATAAATCTCGCAGAGCAGGGGGTAGTGGACTCGGTCTGAGTATCGTTAGACAGGTAGCCGAGCTACACGGCGGGACCGTGGGGGCAACTAATGCTAACCCCAGGGGTCTTAAAATAACGGTCACCATTCCTTCCTCTAATTAGTTAACCGCTAGGAAATTGGAGCGCGCGACTGGACTTGAACCAGCAACAGCCACCTTGGCAAGGTGGTACTCTACCATTGAGCTACACGCGCTTTCGAAGAAACAAGGAGAACCGCTCGAGGGCTTACCTGTCAAGCCTTTGGGATAATCTAGCCCTAATTGCTTTAGGGGCGGGGTATAAGCCCTGTTTTTTAATTCTTTCGGCAACCTCATCCGACAATAACCAGGTTAAAATTTTACCCAGTTCTTTCTCTTTGTCGCTCCTGACATAAATATAAAGAGGAAGGCGAAGCGGGTAGTCTCCGTTATAGATATTCATCTCGTCTGGCAGGTAGGCGACCGATGGGCGACCGGGGCGACCATCTGCTATAGCCATCACGCGGCCTGCGGTGGGAATCTCCACCGGCATAATAACCGCAACGCCGAATCTTGATTCAATATTTTCTTGGATCGTTATATATTCTAATCGTTGTTTTACGTTCGTTTTAAATTCATCACCATTCATCACAAAGCCCGTAAAGAATTCTTGGACAAATGAACTGCGGGGAGAATAGATAATGGGGGAAATAATTTCGGACTGATTTGAACCCGGTAAATCATTCCAATTCGTTGCCGGATAGCGGGCAGATTTTGAAAATATTCCTCGAAGCCCTTCAAGGTTTACCTGAGTTAACTTATTTTCTTTATGAACAATTAAAGAGGCGGCGGCGTTCGCCAATAAATAGCGGTTAAAGAAATTTCCAGGGGAGGGCTTTGGGTCCTCTTCGTTTTCTCTTAAAAAGAAGATTCCAATGCTCGCCCGATCTTCCAAGAGCGCTCGGCGAGCTGGCATGGTACCATTGAAACTAGCCCTGGGGGCGCCGGGAAGTTTTTCTATATCTTTGAGCGTCTCTTTGAGAATATCCGACCCGGTAATTTCAATCGCGGGGAGTCGGGACACTAAACATAAAATTAATAAGATTCTAAACATTTTAGGAATTGGGCTTTATTTCCACCTCAAGCTCGGGCCATTGCAAAAGTTTTCGGTGGAGGGTGCGACGAGAAATACCTAAGGATTCGGCAGCTTTTGTGCGATTTCCGCCCGCATTGGCCAAGGCTTGTTTTAAAAGGTTTTTCTCGTTCTTTTCTTTATCAAAAACTCCCGGCTGGAGGGCAAGCGGGTGGACGAGTGGCGCAACGACAGTTGGCTGGGTGAGTCTGGAGTCTAAATCTGCTACTTCAATGGTCTTACCTGATTTTAAAACAGAAAGGTTTTCGCAAGTATTTCTTAATTCACGGATATTCCCCGGCCAGCTATATCCAACCAGAAAGGGGAGGGCGGTGCTGGATATTTTAGCCTCAGGTAAATTATTCTCCTGTGAGAATTTTTTGAGATAATGGGTAATCAATAAAGGGATATCGTCTTTTCTTTCGCGTAGTGGGGGTAGCCTTAAGGGGACCACCGATAATCTGTAAAAAAGATCTTCTCTGAATTTTCCTTCAGCCACCATTTGGCGTAAATCTTTATTGGTCGCACAAACTAAACGAAGATCCAGAGCGATGGGTTTGTGTGAGCCCAGACGTTCTACGCTTCGCGTTTCTAAAAATCTTAAAAGTTTTATTTGGGTAGTGGCGTCAATTTCGCCGATTTCATCTAGAAATAAAGTTCCTCCGTCAGCAGATTCAAATCGCCCTACGCGTCGTTCATTCGCACCAGTATAAGCACCTTTTTCATGACCAAAGAGTTCGCTCTCTAAAAGATTGGCAGGAATAGCTGCACAATGAACCGCAATGAAAGGTCCCTTAACGCGCGGGCTCGCCTGGTGAACCATTTGGGCAAACAACTCTTTACCAGTGCCAGTTTCACCTTGCAGCAATACGGTCGCATTAGATGACGCCACCGTGCGAACTTGTTCAATCGCTTTTTGTAATGCGTCGGAGGAACCAATGACCTCACCAAGGGCAAATTTTTTATCGAGTCGTGTTTTAAGTGCGACCACTTCCTTCTCTGTGGTTCTCGCTTTCAAACCTCTCTCTAAAATAATTTCTAGCTGTCTTAAGTCTACAGGTTTTTGTAGAAACCAGTAAGCCCCTTTGTTCATAGCTTTTACTGCCGTCTCCACGTCTCCGTAGGCAGTCATCATAATACAAACCGGCTGCGTGGATAATTTTAAGGCGCGATCAATGACAGCCATGCCATCTTCGCCGGCCATACGTAAATCAGTCAGCACCGCATCGGGCTTAACATCCTGCATCAGGCGCGCTGCTTCTGTGGCGTCTTTTGCAATGAAGGTTTCGTATTTATCTTCGAGCGCGAGACGTAAGCCGTCGCGCGTGGATTTTTCGTCATCAACAATGAGAACGGTAGACTTCATGGAGTTTCGTTGGAAGGGTGAGAGTGTGTCGCCAGCCAAGCACGTTCGGCTTTTTTCTCTAAGGCTTCTCGTGCGCGACCCACTTCCGCGAGTCGTGCCTGGAGACGTGCATTTGCGACAGCTGATAAATCATCAAGGTCGCTCAAGTAAACTCCGTCGAGCTGTCGGCATTCAGCTGAAAAATTTCTGGGCACACCGAGGTCGACCATTAATAGGGGTTGATCCTGACGACGCGTAACAATCTCCAAAACACTTTCATGCACCAACAGCGGGCGATCCACCTGTGCACAGCCAATAATCACATCATGATTATGTATTTGGCGTAGAGCATCGGTTAAAATGAGTGACGAGCCGGCAAACTCTTCCGCTAACACTCGAGCATTTTCAAAGGTTCGCGAAGCGACAGAAATTTGTGTGGCACCACGCGATACCAATGCCTGCACCACTTGGCGGCCTACTTCACCGGTTCCTAAAACTAAAATTCTGGTTTGTTCTAAAGATCCAAACACGCGACTCGCAAGATCCACGACAATATTTCCGAGGCTCACTTGGCCTTGAGCAATACCCGTGTGAGTACGCGCCCAAGCACTCGCCTGAAACGCTTTTTGAAAAACTCGGTTGAGTACCGGACCCGTCATTCCACGGGCCAAAGCATCGGCATAAGCTTGTTTTACCTGACCGGCAATTTCTGCTTCGCCCACCATTTGTGAGTCAATTCCTGCGGCGACAGAAAATAGATGTTCAACCGCTTTTTGTCCTGGGATAGCTTTTAAGTGGGTGTCTAAAAAGTCTGCCTCAACGCCCGTCGCTTTTAATAATGCTTTTCTTGCATGCAGGGCTGCCGCCTCATCTCCAACCACATAAACTTCTAGACGGTTGCAGGTCGTTAAGAGCACGGCTTCACCCAAACCTAAATCACGGACCGCCGTATAAAATATTTTTTTACCCTCATCAGAAAGTGCAAAGGAGGCCCGCGCATCTAAACCTGCAGTATGGTGTGTGGCGCTCAATGCCACCAGGGTTGGAACGGGTTGGCTCATTTATTTGGGGGACGCCGGCAATGAGAGCCACAGCGCAACCAATGCAGGAATTAAAATAAAGAGGGAGGTGCGGGCAAAACGCGCAGCACTCATTTGGTAGCGACGGCGTTGAATAATTAACATTACACACCCCACCCACGTAATGAGGCCAAAAACTAATTTAGGAAGTTGAATTAAGTTTAAGGAACTTTGAATCCAATCAGCCCCGCCAATAATTAAAGAGAGTCCCAATATCCAAACGACCGCCCCCATGAGTTGGGTTCCAATTTTATCCATGGGAACAAGCGAGGGGAGGATGGAATAAATGCCGCCAAATTTTCTTTTTGCCAAAGCGTGATCTTGTAAGAGGTAAGCGATAGCATTGAGGGCTTGGGCCGCTAAAATTCCGTAAGCTAAAATTGCTGTGCCGACGTGGATAATAATTAATGGTCTTCCAGTGTGGTTTATGGAAGCGGGTGTGATGCCGATCCATTCAGCTATAAAAATACAAACTGCCGTTAGAATACTTACCAACCAAACGGGGAGACGATGATCAAAAACCAGATCGAGAAATATGGAGAGTCCGGCAAAACCCCAGGCGATGGAGAGAAGAATTTCTCCGGCACCATTTCTGGGAATATCATTTAAGATCAGACCGCGATAAGCTAAAAGTCCCGAAAGCGTAAGCCATGTCAGCCGGAACAACCATACTGCCGCCTGAGGAAACTTTTCACTCGTTCCCCTGAAACCCAGGTCTAACGTGTAGGCCAAAACAAATGCCCAAGCACATCCGAACCAAGCAAGGTTGGTGGACGAAGGAACATCGATGACCTCACTCAGTAACATTGTCTGTAAATTAGGGTGGTGTGACATTTTGGCAACCTTCGGAGTGTTTCAGGGGGTGTTTTCTTGCTTTTAGGGCATTTTATGCCAATTAATAGTCAATTATGGCCTATAATCCCTACGATCTTACCCAACACCCACCCCGTAGCCCTCGCTGCCGACTAGGCGGGATGGTCATTCTTCCCCGACTGCTCGATAAGGCACGCGCCACAATCAACAGCCTGCAGGGTGAATATACCTACGGCTGTTCACTCGATCAGTACGTTTTAACATTTTTTGGAATCGATGAAAAAAGCCTGCTTGCCGAAGTCGCCAAAGGCCTAGGCGACGGAGAACTTTTTGCGTGGATTGTCGCTAACGCAAAACACAAGCGTTCGGGGCAGGAGATTGCTTCGTTTAGCGCCTACCACGAACAGCGCACGGGTGGTTCGCCTGAAAAAAGAGAGCGCATGTCTCAGTATCAGTCCTCGACACCTGCAGGAGCTAAACGTGAAGATATTTTTACTTGGTTTGATGTGTTAGATTTAGATGACCACCAAAGTTTTGGTGGAAAAGTATAGTGCATATTAACCAATAAAATAAGGGCTTTTCTGTTATATTAACGTGAAGCGCGTTCTGATTGTTTGTAAGGGTAATATTTGTCGTTCGCCGACGGCGGCGGTCGTTTTAGAAACCAAAGCTCGGGCGATTGGATTAAATATCGTGGTCGATTCTGCAGGCGTAGAAAATTATCACGTCGGCGACGCTCCCGATAAACGCTCGATTCGTCATGCCGCAAAGCGCGGGTATGACTTAAGCAAAAAGCGGGCACGACAAATTAATAAAGAGGACTTCGAGAAGTTTGATTTAATTTGGGCGGCGGATCACGAGAACATCGGCGATTTAAGAACTCTTTGTCCTGATATTTATCACTCTAAAATCAGCCTTTTCTTGGGCAATAAACCTTTGCCCGACCCCTATTATGGTGAGGCTGAAGATTTCGAGCATGTACTTAATTTAGTCGAACAACGCGTTGAAATCTTAATAAAATCAACCGATTGGATGAACTGAAGGATTGCTCCAAACGAGACCAAGCCTTTGTTTAAATACAGCCGATGTACCAAGTAAATTTTAGCGATCAAGCCATGCGCGAGTTGGCTAAAATTCCTACCTTGGAGCAAATGGATGTCGTCGAAGCTTTTACTTCTTTAACACCGGAATTATTAAATACCGGCCGCTCGGATTTAGGACATGTAACCCGCGGCGGTTTAACTTATCATCGTCTTAGGGTCGGAGAGTTTAGAATTTATTTCGAGTCCAACGAAACGTCCTTAATTGCTCACTATATTTTACATCGTCACACCTTGGCCGACTTTGCATTTCGAAGTCGTCTCCCGGTCTCCGAAGACGAAACGTTGATCGAAAAGCATAGCGGCTTTTGGAAATTTCTCGACGAACCTAAATAATTTTTATGTCCACTCCGCCCGAACCACGTCGTTATCAGTCAGCCGAAGAGGCCGCCCATATTTATTTACTCCCAAACTTATTTACGGCTGGGAATATGTTATGCGGTTTTCTGGCGATTAAAAATTGTATCGAGGCACACTTTACCGGTTTGGATGCCAGTGCCCGATCCGACCACTATATTATGGCGGTTTGGTTTATTATTTTCGCCTGTATTTGTGATATGTTTGACGGACGCATTGCCCGTGCAACCCATCGAGAATCCCTGTTTGGCGCTGAGTTTGATTCCATGGCGGATACAGTTTCGTTTGGTGTGGCCCCCGCCTTGATGGTTTGTTTTCTTATTATTAATCCCAATCAAAACGAAGAATATATTAAGCTCTCCACCTGGTTATTAGCTTTTATTTATCTCTTGTGTGTGGGTGTTCGTTTGGCGCGTTTTAATGTTCTCACCAATCCTTTGATCCCAGGAAATGAAAAGCGTTCGGCCGGTGGAGACTTTGTGGGACTGCCTAGCCCTGCAGCGGCAGGCTTAATGGCTTCAATCGTTTTAGCACTCTCCAAGGTTTTATATATTTCGAGTCAGAATGACCGCTTGGACTTGGTATTAAAATCTTGGTCGTGGGTTTTATTGCCACTCATGCTCATCGTTTCTTACTTAATGATAAGTAACGTGCGCTTTCCTAGTCTGAAAATGATTAACTGGAATACGCGTACGAAGAGCAAGGGGTTCGTTTTAATTATTTTAGTAGGTTTAGGTTTATTTTTATTCCGCGAGTTTTCGATGCTCGTTGTATTTTTAAGTTATATCTCTTGGGGCGTAATTAGACACTTCTTCTATCTTAAAAAAGAGGAAACTGACCCCGCGCCGGAAGATGATGAGTCTGTTTCTTAAATGTTAATAGGTGGTGAAAAAACTGTGTTTGGGTACCGGTGTTAATAAACCTAGGGTTATTCACGGGTTGGGCACAGTGGTTGATAAATCCCATATCCCCATAACTCAACGGCTTGCAGTGTTATACACGGATTTCCGACTTCTACTGTTACTAATGTATTTAATTAATTAAGATATATATAATAACCGAAGTGTGTATTTGGATTTATTGAAGTATTGCCAGTGACCCCCGACGTCTCTCATTCTTGCCCCATCATGAAGTTCAAGGTTAACCGAAATCATTTATTCACCGGCCTCACCAGCGTCACCAACGTCGTTGGTACTCGCGCCACGATGCCGATTTTACAAAATGTATTAATCGAAGCCGAAGGTGATACGGTAACCCTGACCACCACGAATTTAGATCTTGGAATTTGTGCCCGCGTTAAAGCTTCGGTTTCATCACCTGGAAAAATTACTTTACCGATTAAGCGCCTCGTCCCCATTATTCGTTCATTGCCCAACGGCGATGCGACCCTCGAATTAACAGGTAAAGACCGCGTAAAAATTACTTCAGGTAGTTCAGTTTTTCACGTCGTGGGCTTATCCGCAGAACAATTTCCGCCACTCGCCACATTTTCTGGTCAGTCTAAAATTTCCATCGAACAAGATGACCTGGGTTCAATGTTAAGAAAAGTTAGCTATGCCCAATCGACCGACGAAAATCGTTATATTTTAAATGGTGTATTTTTTGAATTCGCTAACGGAAAACTCACCGTGGTTGCCACCGATGGTCGTCGTTTAGCTAAGTGCGAAAGAGAATTAGCCGGCCCAGATAAACCACTCTCATTTATTTTACCCGCCCGCACGATTGCTGAACTGCAGCGCTTGTTTAAGTCAGGCAGCAAGGCCCACATTTTAAACAATGAAAGACAGGTTAATTTCATCATCGATATCCCTAAAAACGACGAAGGCTTAGTGGATCGCATTCAGCTCGTTTCAAAAGTGGTTGAAGGAAATTATCCTAACTACCGCCAAGTGATTCCGAAAGATGCGGGCAGCAAAGTACGTCTCGAAAGAGAAAAATTCTTAGATACTGTGAACCGTGCATCACTGATGTGCGACGATCGTAATAATACCGTTCGCCTTACCGTTTCGAAGAAAACGCAAAACCTCGAAATTTCTTCCAAGTCCGAAACCGGTGAATCACAAGAACTCATCGCCGTTAAATACGATGGCCCTGATGTAAATATCGCGTTCAATCCAAATTACGTCATCGACCCGTTGAAGGCCCTAACGGAAGACGAAATTGATTTCGAATTTAAGGACGATATGTCACCTGGCGTTGTGCGTGCTTTAAAAGAAGATTTTCTCTGCGTCGTTATGCCGCAAAGAATTTCGTAAGTTAAAGTCCGGGAACTTCGCAGTCAGGTAGTCGTTTGATAGCTTCTAGAATTCTCCTAGAGGCTTCACCGCTTCGATCGGCATGCCCATGCCCTGGATCATAATCAACTGGCCACAAGGCGTCACCAAACCTCACGCGCACCCGGGCATTTCCCGTGGGGAAGTAGGCATTACGCGGTAAGATATCATTCGCCCCGCGGATGTGGATGGGGACCACAGGCACGCCCGACTTACACGCCAGCAGCCCAGCGCCTGCTTTGGCTTCTTTAATTACCCCATCGTGACTGCGGGTACCTTCAGGAAAAATGAGTAAACCTTTTCCGGATTTTAAGGCCTGGAGTGCGATACGAATGGCCCCGATATCTGCTTCGCCGCGATCTAAAGGAATAGAGTTACAAGCACGAATGACTGCACCAAAAAGTGGGTTATCAAAAAGCGAACGACGTGCGATATAAGAAATCTCGCGCGGGAGACAGGAACCAATCAAGGGCGGATCCAGCATGCTTTGATGATTAGCTGCAAAGATACACGCACCCTGCGGTACCCCTTCCCAGCCCTCTACTTCGAGCGATGCAAAAACTTCGGCAAAGGCACGCGCACCATGATAAACGGATTTATAAACAAGATTTTTAGAATCTAAAATCATGAGATGCGACCCGCCTCTAAAATAAGCTTCTCAATTTTATCTACCACTTCCGATAAAGAAAGATGAGTATTATCGATACGAATAGCGCCCGGAGCACAGATTAAAGGGGCGGCAGTGCGCGAAGAATCAATTTTATCTCTTTGAACAATAGAATCCACAATGCCTTCGTCTTTTCTTCTTTGATTTCGTGCTGAGGCGTCGGCTTCTAAATAAATGCGTACAGTCGCGTGAGGTAAGACTACTGACCCAATATCGCGTCCTTCCATAATGAGTCCCGCAAAACCATTTTGTTGAGCCACGAGAACTTGATTTCTTTGATAAGTCAGAATGAAAGTTCTGACTTCAGGAATTGCTGCAAACTGTGAGACCGAGGCATTCACAACCGCACTTCTTAATTCGGCTTCACTTAAAACTTTATTATTTAAAGCAAGGAAGGCGGAGTTACCCGAAATGATGGTTGAGAGCTTAATTTTACTTAAAGAATTATTTACGGCTTGGGTATCCTCGGGATTAACAAAACTCTGAAGCAAAACTTGGGTTAAGCTGCGATAATGTGCACCTGTATCGATATGTAAAAAACCCAATTTTTCCGAAAGGGTACGCGACGTGCTTGATTTACCGCAGGCAGCTCCACCATCAACCGCGACGCTCACAAACTGAGTGCGTAGAGATTCGAGGGCAGAGAAAAAGAGCGGGAAAGTTTTACTCGTGCACTTAGGATCTAAAATTTCGATCCAGGGACGACCATCACCCCATAAATCAAACGAACCCAAAATACCAAAACTCATCGCCATCCGATGGTCTTCGTAAGTGTGAATGGAAACAGGTTTCTGTGCGGAAGCGACTTTGAGTGCTTCGCGATCAGGAAAAATGGTTAAAGATGAAAGTGAGTCATCCGCGCGTAATTCTTTTGCGGTGGGTTGGGTTTTTATTCCAAGCCGTTCTAGTTCGGTCGCCATGGCTAATACGCGATCGGTTTCTTGTTTTCGCGTGTGACCAATATTCTTAATCGTGGTGGGTTGATTTGCCAGAGTGGCAAGGGTTGCGAGGGTTAAAAAGGTATCCGAAAAATTATTAAAATCGAAAGTACCACCTTTGATCTCAGGCCAGTGATTAATGACTAGGGCATTACCTTCGTTATTAAGAACTGCCCCGCAGGTTTGAGCCACTCCAGCAAACGCCGTATCGCCTTGTAGCCCTTTTGGATTGTAGCCACTGACACGTACGCACGAATTTTTTCCGCTTAGAGCGGGCAAAGCGATGAAGTAACTCGCTGCGGTCGCATCGGGCTCAATATCATAAATACCAGGTGAAACAAAAGATCCCGAATTTTCACAGCGCCATTCTCCGGGATTAACCTGCGTGATGGGACGACCAAACTGAGCGCACATTTTTTCGGTCATTTGCACAAAGGGTTCCGAAACAGTGGAACTGCTCATGAGAACTTTCGCCCCCGAACTTAATGGCAAAATCATTAACAACGCAGAAAGTAATTGTGAGCTAGCCGACGCATCGACTTCACAATTTTTTAAGTAACCCGAAGTTATTAAAGTAAAAGGAAAAGAAAGCGTTTCTTTACCGTGATTATCGTAGGCAAAATTATCTGATGATCGTAATGCGTTTATTAGCCCGGCCATGGGGCGCTGACGCATCGCCGCATCCCCATCTAAAAAATATTTACCGTTTTCTGAGAGGGTGAGAAAAGCTGTTAAAAAACGCGCCGCCGTACCCGCATTACCGACATGCAATTTCGCTTCTTTAGCAGGAATCTTTCCGCCCAATCCGACAACCTTAATGGTGTGTAATGTTTTATTAGCTTCTACAGAAAATCCTAATTCTCGTAACGAAGTAATTAAAATTTCAGTATCACGACTAAAGAGGGCACCACGCAAAAGTGTTTCTCCGTCAGCCAACGCTGCTAAAATAAGGGCACGGTTGGTTATACTTTTAGAGCCCGGAACTTGGGCGACCCCTTGCGCTGGCGAGCAAAACGGCTTAACAACGAAGGATTCACTCATGAGTTTGATCTAACGATTGACGAGCGATTCTGGCCGCTTCGAGGATTTTACTTAAGGCAGCCGCGTCGCCACGCTCAATGGCCATGCGAAGTTCGGCGGTTATTCTCTCAACTTCTTTTAAGCCTTGGGTAACATGAGTTGCGTTAGCTAGTAGAATTCCTACCCAAAGATTTTCTTCACCCGCTGCAATGCGCGTGGAGTCTTTTAATCCAGCGCCCACTGCGGCCTGCTTAAAACCCGGGAGATTTTTTACCGCCAATATTAAAGCAGCGGCACTAGCATGTGGGGTATGGCTAATTGCTGCCACAATTTCATCATGCTTTTCTGCGCTGCAAATAAAAGTTTTAGAACCGAGACTTTGCCAAAATTGTTCTAGTTTTTGGACTGATTCAGCCTGGTCGCGGGGCCCTGGGGTAATAAAACAAAATCTATTTTCAAAAAGATCTGCCCGGGCATTCTTAGCACCGGCTTTTTCTGACCCCGCCATCGGATGTGAGCCAATAAAACCAACCGAGGGGGGTAAAACCGTCGCTGCCTTTAAAACAGCAGCTTTAATACTTCCCACATCGCTGATTAAACAACCGGGTTTTAAAAAAGGAGCGATTGTCACAAAAGTTTCACCCATTTTATCTACGGGTGTTGCAATGATCACTAGGTCGGCATCTTTTACTGAATCTTTAAGTGAGGTATGCGCGTTTACCCAGCCAAGATTTGACCAAAAAGAAAGTGTAGAAGCAGAGTGCGACCAACACGAGAACTCCGCAGAAATATTTCGCTTTTTTGCTGCCAATAAGATGGACCCACCGATTAAACCAGCCCCTACCACCGAAATGCGCTTAAAGTGTAACATTTTTAATATTGTGTGGTTCTAGGGTTGTTAAACAGATAAGTTAAAACTACAAATTTATTTAAGGAAGTAGCGACAAAATAGATAAAATGACCACACCTCCCTCGACGCCTCCCCCCCGCCCAAATTTTATTAAAGGGCGTATTCTCAAGAAAATAACTGAAAAGAGAGAAACGGGAGAGATTTGGGGTAAAATTAAGAACATCATCATCGCTGGAATCATGGTGTTTTGTATTTTATTGGGGGCCTGGTTGTACACCTCGACCAATCGGATTAAACGAGGCGACGGAAAAACGGTCTCTAAGAATGAAAAAGATAAAATAGATGAACTCAAAGAGGTTTCGGAAAAAAAAGAGGCAGCCTTTGAGGAAATAAAACTCAAGAAAGACACATTAACCGAAGACGACATCAATCTACTCGCGGAAGCGGTAAAAGCCCAAGAAGACTATGTATCCAAAAGGGGATCCTTGAGCGCAGATAATAACCGTCTCGAGGGATTAAGAAAGAAACTTCATATCATCAATGCCGAGACTTTGCGTGCCGCCGCAAGGTCCGCCGAAGAAAAGGCACAAAAAAATGAACTGAGCAACCCCCTTGAATCCAAAAATTTAATCAAGCAGGCATTGGACTCTGAGCGAATTATCCAAACCAAATGGATTTATTCAGGCATGGCTGATGTCGGAAAAATCGCCCGCCTCGAAACACGCCTAAGAAGAATGGAAGCGATTCCCCTCTGGGAGAAAACCAGACAGTGTGAAAGACAGGCCGAAGGTTATTTTAAAGCCGAGAATATTGAACTAGCTGTCGATACCATCACCGAAGCGATAAAAATAGAAACAAACTTCTTAGAAAATTATCGCGATGTCTTAAACACAGAGTTTGGAAGAATTGATCAACTGGGTATTCGAAAAGAGACCTTCATCTCTTATCCATTATACAAAGAGTTGATGACCTTGCAAAATGAAGCCGAACAAAAAGAAAAAGCAGAGCAATGGGATGAGGCAGAAAAACTCTGGGAACAAGCTATCTTGAAACAACAACTCATCATAAATAAAAATCCTCTGAGTGAATACGCTAATAAGAAAAATAGTGCCGAAATAGAAAAAAGAAGAAATCTTGCGCGGACAACCCTCGCGGTAAGAAAAATAAAAGCCGACCTCGTAGAAACTCAGGCAAAAATAAGAGAAAAGAAATATGATCAAGCAATCGAGTCGGCCAAAAAACTTTTAGCATCGGCCCAGAAACTAGAGGACAGAAATCCTGGAGTCTTGCCGAATGACTCGCCCTTAATCCAAGAACTTACTTTTATCACCAGTCGCCAAGGTATGATAAGAATCATAAATAATGCGATCGAGGGTTTCTTTATTAAACACCCGGTTAATAAGGAAATAAAACTCATGCGCCACGAGGTTCCCCAGTCGTTCTATGAGGCAGTCATGGGCGTAAACCCAAGCGCCGTGGTACGCGGCAATCTACCAGTAGAATCAGTAAACTATGAAGATACCCAGAAATTCTGTCAGCAGTTAGGCTGGCTTACAGGAACAAAAATCAGACTACCCACCCCTGAAGAATTTATCCAAGCAGCAGGTATTTTTGGAGAAAAAAATAAATCTGACCAGGCATGGACATTTGATAATACCGACGGGCTCACTACGCGTAATGTCGCTACGACTAAAACGAACCTTTACGGATTTTATGATCTTATTGGTAACGTCGAAGAGTGGACCGCCTCACCCAAGGGGAACGAAGAAGCCTTAATTTTAGGTGGAAGTGTAAACACGGTTACCAAAAAAGAATTTCCCCAGCGCAAGGCACTTAAACGCGAAAGAAGTCGCACCCTTGGCTTCCGGGTCGTCCAAGAATAACACTTTATGAAAACCATCTCCAATTTTTATAATAAAACAAACTACCCCAAAAGAATTGCACTCTATTTTTTAGTTTATGCACCGATTATCGCACTCGTGTTTTGGTTGAGCTACGAAATTAGATTTTTAAGTGATACAAAAACCTTAAATGAGAGCCTAGCGACAAACAGGGAGACTACCCGCAACTTTTACATGAACTATCAGCGACCCTATGCGCTGATTTGGATTATTCCCCTTAAGTTTATTATTTTAGGACTCGGTGCACACTACCGCAGTGTGCTTAGGTATTTCCGACTTCAAGATGCGATGCGGGTGATTTACTCTTTAACCATCGCGTCGACGGTCATCTATTTAATTCCAATATTACAAAATAGTATAAACAAAAGCACCGAGCAGGTGCCGTCCATTTATGCTATTCCTCACAGTATCGTTTTAGTTGATTATAACTTATCTATTTTAATGTTTTTAGGCGTAAGGGTGTTTATCAGAATGATAAACGAGAGACGCAAAAGAGACCTCGATGTAAATAAGAAGATTAAAAGAGTAGCGATCGTCGGAGCGGGGGCCATTGGAGAACAAATTCTCATAGATTTGTTGAAACGCCGCGACGACGGCATTGAGCCAGTGTGTTTTTTAGATGATAATAAACAAAAACACGGCCTAGATATTCACGGCATTCCTGTAATTGGCTCTCCTGAAATTTTACCCGAAATTAAAGAACGCGCCCGGATTAGTGAAATTATTTTAACCCTACCATCCACCGCGAGCAAAAGAATTAAAGAAATAAACGCAGTCGCGCAAAAAAGCGGAATTAATACTTTAACTATTCCCACGGTGGGTGATTTAAGTTCGGGCCGCGTGACGATTACGGATCTCCGTCCCGTGTCCGTTGAAGATTTACTCGGTCGAGCTCCGGCCAATTTAGACACAGTAGCTATTAATGAACTTATTTACGAGCAATCGGTTTTAGTGACCGGTGCAGGCGGAAGTATTGGCAGTGAAATTGCCCGACAAGTTGCCCAACGCCACCCCAAGAAACTTATTATTTTAGATCAGTGTGAAGTTTTACTTTATACCATTGAACAGGAATTAATCGCCCGCGGTCATGGAGATATTATTCTTCCTATTGTGGCGGATGTAGCCGACTCCGTGAGAATGGAAGATATTTTTAAACGTTTTAATCCCGACCTAGTATTACATGCGGCTGCGCATAAGCACGTCCCCATGATGGAATCGCAGCCCGGAGAGGCACTTAAAAACAACACCCTAGGGACAACCCTAGTAGCCACGCTGGCTTCACAATATAAGGTTAAAAAGTTTATATTAATTTCGACGGATAAAGCAGTTAACCCAACGAACATTATGGGTGCGTCAAAACGCTTAGCTGAAATTGCGGTGCAGTCCATGCAGCAAAAACCTGGAAACACCACGCGCTTTATTGCGGTCAGATTTGGCAATGTTTTAGGCTCCTCGGGATCAGTCATTCCACTTTTTCAAAAACAAATTAAAGCCGGTGGGCCCATTACCGTTACCCACCCAGAGGTAACGCGGTATTTTATGACCATACCCGAGGCCGTCGGCTTAGTGTTACAAAGTGCCTGTCAGGGTAATGGTGGCGACATTCTAGTTCTCGAAATGGGTAAGCCCCAGAAAGTAATTGATGTAGCCCGCCAACTCATTGAGCTCAGCGGACTCAAGCCAGACATCGATATAGAAATTAAAATAATTGGTCTGCGACCCGGCGAAAAGATGTTTGAAGAAATCCAACACACCCGCGAGGAGTATAGTCCGACCAACAACGACCGGATTTTCAGATTTACTGGTCCGACCTTGGATTACTCTGATTTAAGTTCGATTTTAAAAGAAATTGATGTGCTGATTTTAAAAGAAAATGAGGAATGCAAAAAAGGTGTTCAAAAACTCATTCCCGAATATAATCCCCAATTGAAATGAGTAACTCATCCAAAAACTTAGTGGGTTTAATTATGGGGTCACAGAGTGATTGGGAGGTGATGGAGCACGCCGCCAACCAATTAAAGGAATTTAAAATACCCTTTAAGGCAGAAATTGTGAGTGCTCATCGCACCCCATTAAAACTAAAAGACTATGCACTCCGAGCTGAGGCCGCTGGATATAAGGTTATTATCGCCGGTGCCGGTGGGGCTGCACACCTTCCTGGAATGGCTGCAGCGATGACCACTTTACCCGTGTTAGGTGTCCCCGTTCCATCAAAAACTTTAGATGGTTTAGACTCGTTACTTTCTATTGTCCAAATGCCAGCGGGTATTCCAGTGCATACTTTTGCGATTGGTAGAGCGGGTGCGATCAATGCCGCCTTGGCGGCAGCCGCGATATTAGCGCTGAGCGATAAAAGGATTGATAAACAACTAAAGAATTTTCGAAAAAACCAAACGCAAAAAGTTTTGAAAAACTCACGCCCGACAAAAAAGAAGAAAAAATAAAATGGGCAAACCAGTTACACCGGGAGAAACAATTGGCATTCTAGGTGGCGGTCAACTGGGTCGTATGTCAGCACAGGCTGCCCAGAAATTAGGATATAAGGTAAAAATTTTTGATCCAGCATCCTTTGTCTGTGCTTCGGCGGTTGCTCAAGAAACGATTACGGCCCCCTGGGATGATATTAAAGCGTTAAAAAAATTCACTACTGGCTGTAGTCGGATCACACTAGAATTTGAAAATATTCCACCCAATACCATCGAGTACGTTAACGGCATCACCCCATGTCATCCCTCTGCTCGGGTTCTGGAAATTTGCCAAAACCGCCAAAAAGAAAAAGAGTTTTTGAGAGAAAACAAAATTCCCTGTGCACCCTTTAGGGTAGTGAATACCTTGGAAGAATTTAAAGATGCCGTTAAAGAAATTGGCTATCCTTGTGTTTTAAAAACTGCCGTTTTTGGTTACGACGGAAAAGGACAAATAAAAATTACTAACGAAAGAAAAGATCTCGAAGAAGCTTGGTCGATCACAGGCGGCGGTCGCGGAGTCTTAGAAGCCTGGATACCGCACGACTGTGAAATTTCAGTGATAGTTGTACGTGGAGAAAACGGAGAAGTAGCGGTCTATGAACCTACGGAAAATATTCACAAAGATCATATTCTTTATCTTTCATTATCACCGGCCCGAATTAAAAACGAAGTAATTAATGAGGCGAAGTCATTAGCACTACAAATAGTGGAAAAAATAGAATTAACCGGAATTTTGGCCGTTGAGATGTTTGTTCACCAAGAGAAAATACTGGTAAATGAATTAGCCCCACGTCCGCACAATAGCGGACATGTTACTTTGGATAATAATAAGACCAGTCAATTTGAGCAGCACATCCGATCTGTTTGTGGCTTACCACTGGGAGAAATAAAAAGCCAACAACCCGCGGTGATGCTTAATATTTTAGGTGATCTTTGGAAAAACGGTATTACCCCAGATTGGAATATAGCCTTAAAGTATCCCAATGTTAAATTACACCTCTATGATAAAGGACAGGCTGTACCGAAAAGAAAAATGGGCCATTTGACGGTGTTAGGTCCAACCCTAGAGGAGGCTCTAGAGTTAGCTCATAAAATAGACAAAGAATTTTTATCTTAATCGAGCAAACTAGGCCTACGGACAAAGAGGTGAATGGGAATCTGGCCGAGTGAAGCAAAGAGAAGAATAGCCTGAAACACTGGTAAACGCGCCTTTGTTTTCGCCGCCGTTGCAATGTAGTTTTTCGCCATCACTTCCGAAATCATCGCAAAAGCAAAAATCACTGCCGCCACACAGATTATGGCAAAAATAATTTTCCACTGTTTATCGTCTTTTATTTTTTCTAAAGGAATTAAAATGACCAAACCAAAGAAAATAAAAAAATAGTTCTCAATGCTCAGTGCTAAGGGGAAAGTGACCGTTTCGGGTTTCCAGCGAGGCGGAATAGTCAGGCTCCCTAAAGTAAATCCACCCGACAATTCAAGTAGGGCTAAAAAAATGATTAAAATTGCAAAGCCGTAGGTTGCCCAGCGCGCATAAATTAAACCTCCTGTCGGTGTACTATTCATCTTGGCTAAATAAATAGCCAAAGTGATGAATAGCAAGATTACGCAGATTAAATTCTAAACAACGCAACATCACTCCATTCGCCCATCGTTCGCCCATCAACCTCAACCTTACCCCAGCTTTCCTTGCATTTAGCAGCAAAAAAATCACGGACGGTTTCTTGTTCTTTAATTAAAATTCCACTCAGAACCAACACACCACCTGGCTTGATCGATTGAATAAGCTCGTCGGCGTAAATACAAAGCACATCGCTAATAATATTGGCTAAAACGACATCGGCAGGCCCAGTTAATTTAAATCCTTCTTCAAGTCCTGCATGATGAAAACGAATATTTTTATCAGAGATATTATTTTCGATTCGGTTATTTTCACTCACTCTGACCGATTCAGGATCACGGTCAAAGCCGTCGACGTTTTGACATCCTAACTGCACGGCCGACAGACCTAATATTCCCGAGCCACACCCTGCATCTACAACTTTCGTTGTCGAAGCAGAATGATTTTTAAGAAAATCTATTAATCTTATAATACAGAGTCGGGTGGTTGGATGATCTCCCGTTCCAAAAGCCAAACCGGCATCAAACCAAATAACGGCATCACCAGGGGGCACGGTGTAGCTTTGTCGCATCCACGAAGGCACCCAGTGCAACTTCTCAAAATTCCAAGGCTTGAGATGTTCTTTGTAAGCTTCTTTCCAGTCTTTGTCTTCGAGTAGTATGTGATCAAACTTTTCGGGTAGGTGCTTAAATTTTTTTCGTAAAAAGGTCCACGATGCTTCGGCTTCTTCAGTGGTGTCAAAATAACCCATTACGAAATGAGGTTTTCCGGGTCCTTCATGAAAAAGCATCCACGACGAACGTGTTAATTCACAGAAAAAATCTTCCATGGGCTGAACCAGATCTTCATGAATGGGGGCGCGTAGTTCTATCATAAATTATAAAACCGAAAGTTCGGCGATTACTTTAGGGAGTAAAATATGTTCGGCCGCGTGAATCTTATCCATAAAAGTTTCTAAGGTGTCGGAGTTTTCTCGCGAAACTTTCGTTTGGCCTAAATGATGTCCGCCATCCACATCGGCCGTGACCCAATGAACAGTACATCCTCCTTCGTTCACGCCAGCGCGCCAAGTTTGACCAATCCCATCTAGTCCAGGAAATGCAGGCAATAAACTGGGGTGGATATTAATAATTTTATTTTTAAATGCATCAAGCAGGGGGGCCTTAATCACTCGCATGAATCCAGCTAAGACCACTAAATCCACTTTATGTGATAGTAGGGTATTAGCCCACACATGTTCTTGTTCGGGCGAAAACTTGGTTTTAAATGGTCCTGGGTCTAAATAAAAAGCCGGAACACCAAAACGGGGACCTAGTTTTATCATGGGGGCATGAGGGTTATCGCAGAAAATTCCCACGATGTCTGCTCGACCCAACTGATTGTTTTGCTTTGCGCGGAGGATGGCTTCGGCATTCGAGCCTCGTCCCGATCCTAATAGTGCAACACGCATGGAGGTAAATTGAACAGCGGTTGGCGTATCGCAAATGTTTTTAATTAGAAAATCACACTTTAAACTCTCACAAATTGTGTGATACTCGTGAAATTGAATTCACATGGAACGTCGCCAATTTTTTAAAATCATCGCCTTATCATCTTTTGGTGCAGCGATATTACCAGGATGCGTGGGCGGAGGCTCATCGGGTGGTTCAAGCGGTGGAGTAAATGTTTCATCGGCCAACACGTCATTACCAGTGACGGGAAAAACATTACTCGGCATCGATGTTTTACAGGCAGAAAATTTTAATAAAATAAAAGGATTACGTTGTGGATTAGTAACACACCGTGCCGGAGTTAATGGACAGGGACAGCGTACGGTAGATGTTTTATTTAATGCGCCCGGAGTAAAGTTAACTAAACTCTTTGGGCCTGAGCACGGTATTGATGGGAGCGCCGCTGCCGAGAAGAGTGTAAAAAACGAAAAAGATAAAAAAACCGGCTTACCCATTTATTCTTTATATGGAGCTACGCGTCGCCCGACTCCCGCAATGTTATCCGACCTCGATGTAATACTCGTCGACTTCCAAGATATCGGTTCACGTTCGTATACCTATATTAGTTGTATGAAATATGTCATGGAGGCGTGTTACAACTTACCCCAGCCCATAAAAGTTATCATCTTAGATCGTCCCAATCCGTTGGGTGGAGAAAAAGTAGACGGACCCATGCTCGATACTAAATGGAAAAGTTATGTTGGAGCTTATGAAATGCCCTATGTGCACGGCTTAACAATTGGTGAAATTGCTCGCTGGGCGGTATCCACCCCTGGCGTTTTAGATTTATCCGAGAGCCAGAGAAAAAATGCCCAACTCGATGTGGTCTCGATGCGAGGATGGCGACGTTCCATGACCTGGGATCAGACCGGATTAACTTGGGTTCCTACATCCCCGCGCATTCCAACCCCACAGGCCGCGTTAGGTTATGCGATGGTTGGACTGGGCTGTATTGTCGGCGGCTTTAGTCACTCGTTTGAAAACCAAATGCATTTTAGATTTATAAAATACAGTAAAAGAAAATCAGCCGACTTAGTGGCCGCCCTGGGTAAAGCGGTTCCTGGTTTAAAACTGGAGCCGAAAATTATGTCTGACGGAACTCAAGGAGTTTATACGCAGGTAGAAAATTGGAACCAGTTTTATCCCTGTGAAATTTCTCTACACATGATGAAGCAGGCATGTATTTGGGATTCTACAAACCCCTTTGCCCGCACCACGGGCACAGCACGAGAACTCTTTATCAAGCATGTCGGCAGTGAGGCCTTTTTTGAAGAGCTGCGAACAAAGGGTGCAGCAATTAATCTCGAAGCGTGGATCAGTAAGTGGCGCACCGAGGCTAGTGCCTTTCGTGCCCGTACGCGTTCCTATCAATTATATAGTTAGTAAGAACGACCTTCTTTTTTCTCCCAGAAATTAATATACGCTCTATTTAAGACCTCGTACCCACCAGGTGTTGGATAGTTTCCAGTGAAATACCAATCTCCTAAACTATTGGGACAGGCCTTATGGAGTGATTCAATTTTTTGGAAAACAATAATTAAGTCACCCTTCCAATTTGATTTATTAGGGAAAACTAATTCCGCCGCCTTAACAGAAATTTCTTGAACCGTAAACGCATCGTAAATCCGCTTAACATGATTTTTCATAACCGCGGGTGGGTTCTTGGCTTGTGCGACACAATCCTCATAAACCTCTCTCAATAAATCTTGCTTACCCTTTTCTTTGCAGAGGGCGACGGCTGCTTGAAAGGCTAGGAACTTACCCATTTCTGACATATCGATTCCGTAACAATCCGGATAACGAATTTGGGGTGCGGTTGAGGCAATCACGATACGTTTAGGATTTGGACGAGCGAGAATTCTTAAAATGGACTGCTTTAAGGTAGTTCCTCGAACAATAGAATCATCGACACAAACTAAGGTATCTCCTTCGCGCACGGTTCCATACGAGATATCATACACGTGTGACGCGAGCTGCATTCGATTTTTCTCCTGCGAGATAAATGTGCGGAGCTTCACATCTTTATGGGCTACTTTTTCACCACGTGGCCAGCCACCCAAAATAAATTTATCCAACATATTTTCATCAAGGGTGCCTGCTCGAAGCGCCTCAGTTAATTTACTGCGAACTTGTACTCGACGACGACGGCGGAGTTCTTCCATTAATCCGTACCAAGCGATTTCGGCCGTATTAGGAATATACGAAAATACTGCGTGATCGTGGTCCTGTCCGATTAATTCTAAAATATCATTCGCCAGAGTTGCCCCGAGTGCTTTTCGCTCGGCATAAATTTCTGGATCATTACCGCGTGAAAAATAAATACGTTCAAAGGAACAGGAGGATTTAACTCCAGGAGCCTGGATGGCTTCGATGGTGTGACGGCCATCTGCTTTGATAATTAAAGCCGAGCCTGGAGGAACTTCTTTAACGTCGGATTGTTGAACCCCAATAATACTCATTAAGGCGACCCGCTCGGAGGCGACGGCAAAAACATCATCAGTCTTAACGTACCAAGCGGGGCGAATGCCATTCGGATCACGTAAGACAAAGGAGTCACCATTACCGACAATTCCCACGATAGCATAACCACCATCCCAATTTTTGGAGGCTTTTCTTAAAACATTTCCAACATCAATATGTTTAGAAATTTCTTTCTGCACTTCTGCGCCCTCTAATCCTTGGTCGCGAAAGGCTTTATAGAGACGATCGTGTTCTTCATCTAACCAAAAACCTACTTCTTCTAAAATTGATTGAGTATCGGTTGAATAAATGACGTGAGCTCCGCGATCGGTTAGCGCGGCATTTAAGGACTGGGTATTGGTTAAATTAAAATTGCCGGCAATGAGTAGATTGCGGGTAGGCCAAATCGACTTACGGGCATAGGGGTGACAGGAGCCCGTATCAAAAGTTCCGGAAGTACCATAACGCAGGTGCCCCATTAAAACTTCGCCACCGTAATCGAAGTGACGTTTTACCGTTTCAGGAAATTCAGGAATGACGACACCGTCGCGAACTAAATCAGAATAAAGTTTTATTTGGCGGGAGAAAATTTGGGTTAAACCCTGTGGCCCAATTTCCCGATCACGGAATAGAAACGCCTCACCGTTCTCTGCACCAATTTTAATTCCACCAATCCCTGCACCGTCTTGTCCGCGGTTGTGCTGCTTTTCCATTAACAAGAAAAGCTGGTTAAAGCCATGCAGGGCGCTCCCGTATTTTTCTTGGTACCACTTCGTGTCTTTAGTTAAACGAACTAAAGCGATACCACATTCATGCCTTAAAGAGTCACTCATTGCAGGCTATGGAGTCTGTCGTTAAAGCGCCCAACCTGTCCAGCGCTTACTCTTTTATAAACGCAAAATTCTATCTAAGCGTGCTAAACTTTCTCCAATTAACCCAGCCATCGTTTTGTGCATTCGAAAAGCTGGGTCACGATGGTACTCCGCTAACCCTTCCGCTAATTCAATCGCTTTTTCCGGAGAAGTTAAAATGTTCGCGTCCATCGCTGCCAATAAGTCCCTCATTCGCTCGGGTGCGGCTAATAAACGACGGTGGATTAAAGATTGTTCTTCTCTTCGATACTGTGCGGCGGACGCTGCGTTGATATGTTTAGCGCAAAGTTGGGTAAAGGGCCGATTTTCTTTAAATGATCCGGGTAAATAAAATCTTAATCTGCCATCATAGGATTGTTGGTCAAAATCCATCGCTCTCACGCGAATAGCCGTGGCATCAAAATCGGGCGTTACCGCGATGACAAAGTTATATGCCCGCATATCTCCTAACAATCTCACTAAACATCGCTCTTCAAATTTGATTAGTTCTTTGGCTAGGCGCACAGGGTGGTGGCTATTCGCGTCGATCCACTTTTCAGCAAAAATATCTCCAGGGATACCCGTGACATGTTCTTCTACTAAAGTATCACCCCAAGTGAGGTAGTGCATTCGATTAGGCGAAAGCAGGTGTTCTAACTCTAATCCACAAACGCGCGAAGCATCGCCTTTCTTCACGTAAAAATAATCATGATTTTCGTTATAGGCATTAACAATGCGGACGCGGAATGGTTGCGAATTACCGAAAGAACAAAAATCGATACGATCGACGTAGACGTGACTAAAAACCTTTAAGCCACCCTCACCGCGCAGGAGTGCATAAGTTTCCAAAAGTCCCTGAGAAAGTTTAACCATCTCGTCTTGGTGATAAGCCACGGTTTCCCAAAGCGTATCTTTACCGCGTTCTAACAAGGGAACCGAGGTAGAAAAATCACGGAGTTGAGAATAGGTAACTGGTAGAGCTACCTCGCGTCCTTCTTTGGCTAAGTAATCACGCAGAATATTTCCAATCGGATAGGCGGGCTTTCGATTCGTCCGTTTAAATTCTGCCGCTGAGCCCGCGTCATCCATTAATCTAAATTAGGTTTATCTTGAGTTTCCTCAATGACCATTTCTAAAGGTTTATCGGGGTGACACTCGGCACGGTAGGAAATAAAACCGCGATGGTGTTGATCGTAAATAGGCCACAACAGGGTTTTGTCTGATTCAGGAACGGCGATATGATTTATTTCTTCGCGTGAAAACCAACCAAAATGCCCTTCGTCGATCGTGGGGGGCAGGCCCGAAAGTGGCAGGCGGCAAGTAAAGAGAAACATCAGCCAGTGATTTTGACCTTCGTAGCCTTTTTCGGAAATCATTCCAAAGAGATGAAGATCCTCGGTCTTTATTTTTTTGCCTACCTCTTCTTCTACTTCACGTACCGCACACTCAAAGGGAGACTCTCCGATGCTTGTTTCCAGTTTACCGCCTACTGGACTCCAACACCCCATGTTAGGCGCCTTGCGTCTTTGTATGAGTAAAAATTTACCCGCTTCGTCATAAAGAAACACCAGAACACTAATCTTATAGGGCAGCGGTGTGCTTGGTGACATAATAATACCCTGATTAGAAATTAAAGTTTAACAACAAAAAGAGTTAAAATTGATAAGGTTGCATCAAGTGATTTAAAATTTAAATAAAGACCATGCCCGAGCTCGCTGAAGTTGAATATTTTAGAAAGCAATGGAATCCCGGTATGGGTCAGACCGTTAAGAAAATAAGTATTAATAAAAAAGCCCGAGTATTTAGGGGCGAGAAAATCGATGCGTTCAAAGAACTCCTCCAGCACAGCCGCCTCAATAGTTCAGCAGCCGCAGCCAAACAGATGGTTTTTCTTTTTAACAAAAATATTTGGATAGGAATTCACTTAGGGATGACGGGTCGCATGGAGTGTCGCCCTAAAAATCAACCACCCATTAAACACGACCAGCTGATTTTAAAAATGTCATCCGGTAAGCAACTCGTATTTAATGACCCACGACAATTTGGTCGGGTACAATTTTTTCAAGGCGAAGGCGTTCCGCCATGGTGGGCAAAAATTTCGCCCGCTATCCTCTCTAAAGAATTTACCGAAAAGGAAATGGCTAGTTTTTTAAAGCGTAGAAAAAGAAGTCCGATCAAAGCTGTTTTATTAATGCAGGAGAGGTTTCCAGGAATTGGTAATTGGATGGCAGACGAAATTTTATGGCGTGCGGGTTTCCATCCTGCTGCACAAGCAGGGAAGTTTGGTCCGAAATCCATTAAACTATTATTCAAAACACTCCGCGAAGTTTGCCGCGACGCATACAGGGTGATTGGAAAAGTTTGGTCCGACCCTCCTGATAGTTGGTTATTCAATCATCGATGGAAAAAGGGCGGCCGCTGTCCAAAAACAAAAATTTTATTGGAAAGAAAGACGATTGGCGGTCGTACGAGTTGTTGGTCGCCCACCCGACAAAAATTAGGAGCGGAACTCCGTTGACCTTCTTCCACGATAAGAGATTTTTAAATGATGCGTATCACGGGTGGCATCG
>Ga0214921_10001773_pt1 | contig 36251 bp, 29 predicted proteins | sample LL1505_MetaG_FD_177992 | JGI IMG/M metagenome (GOLD analysis project Ga0214921, IMG submission 177992) | Freshwater microbial communities from Lake Lanier, Atlanta, Georgia, United States - LL-1505 | ecosystem: Environmental > Aquatic > Freshwater > Lake | place: USA: Georgia | collected... | reverse complement strand
TAGGCCCAGGTGCGATGTGTACAACCCGTATGCAAACTGGTGTTGGCCGTCCACAATTTTCTGCTGTGCTTGAGTGTGCAGCAGAGGCTAAAAAACATGGCAAAACTATCTGGGCAGATGGTGGAGTACGTCATCCAAGAGATGTTGCCCTGGCTCTTGCAGCAGGAGCAGCACAAGTAATGATTGGCTCATGGTTTGCCGGCACATATGAATCTCCTAGTGATCTGCGAAAAGATTCTGATGGCCGGCTTTATAAAGAATCATTTGGCATGGCATCTGCAAGAGCTGTGGCAGCTAGAACAGCAAGTGAAGATGCATTTGATCGCGCTCGTAAATCTTTATTTGAAGAGGGAATCTCAAGCTCTCGGATGTATATAAACCCTGCTCGACCTGGTGTTGAAGATTTAATTGATGAAATCATTGCCGGCCTTCGCTCATCTTGCACATACAGTGGTGCTAAAAACTTAATTGAGTTTAATGAAAAAGCTGTGATTGGAATCCAATCAGCTGCAGGTTACGCCGAAGGCAGACCGCTCTTTAGCTCTTGGAAAAACTAAACTTCCTCACTCTTAATCTTTTTTCTAGACAAAATAATATGACCTGCAAAACCAATTAGTAATGCAGCAATTACTCCTAGGTTTGCAAAAGCCCAACTACCACTTCGACCACCGATAGGTGCTAACAAATACCCTTGCCAAGATAACCAAGAAGCAAGTGAATTAGTTACTAACCCCCAACCAATTACTGAACCGAGTGCGACTAAACCAATTGATTTAAAGTTATACGCACCATATCTACCATTTGAATCAAATAGCTCTTTTTCGCTATAGCTATTACGCATTATTACATCGGCCACAAACAAACCAGACCAAGCAGCGATCGGCACACCTAGAGTAATTAAAAATCCTTGAAATGGCACAAAGAAATCAGATGCAAACCAAACCAAATAGATAGTGCCAGCAGTCATGATTACTCCATCAATACTGGCGGCAACATGTCTTTTAACCGGTAGACCAATTGAAACTAATGTAAGACCAGATGAGTAAAGATCTAAAATTGCTCCACCAATTAACCCTAAAACTGCAACTAATGCAAAGGGAATTAAGTACCAGGTAGGAAGTAATGTGGTTAACGCACCAATTGGATCACTTGCCACCTGATCATTTAACTCTTTACTAGAGCCAGCGAGCAGTGCGCCATAAATTACTAAAATAATTGGCACAACTGATGCACCAAATACAGTCCAACCAACTACTGCTTTGCCAGATACTTTTTGTGGTAAATACCTAGAGTAATCAGCCGCGCAATTTACCCAGCCAAGACCTAAGCCGGTAACACCAAATATTAGCGCGCCAATAAATCCTTGTGTGCTTCCATTTGGAGTTGAGTTAACGGCCGACCAATTAACTTGATCAACTGTTAGTGCAATGTAACCTGCAGTTAGTATCAATGTTGCAATTGTTAAATAAACCTGTAGTTTCATAATTACTTTAAAGCCAAGTACGCCGCCAATGACCGTTAATCCACCAGCAAGTAAAAATCCTAAAACTCTTGATAAATTCACATCAAGGTGACCAACTCTGGTAAATACTGTTTGCGTTGCCAAGGTGGCAAGAGAAACTAAAACTGTCTCCCAACCAACAAATATTAAATATGAAAGAAGACCTGGCACAATATTTCCCTTAACACCAAAGGCAGCCCTAGATAAGGTCATAGTTGGTGCATTTGCTCGCTTACCAGCAAGGGATGAGATTCCTACTAAGAAAAAACTACTAACCGTGCCAATTGCTGCAGCAAAGGTTGCTTGCCAAAATGAGATACTAAAGCCTAAGAAGAATGATCCGTATGAGAGAGCTAGAAATGAAACATTCGCGGCAGCCCATGGCCAAAATAAAGATCGAGGATAACCGATTCGTTCATTTTCTGGAATAAAATTTATGCTGTTAAATTCGAAGGCACCAAGAGTTTTAACCATAAGAGATAGTATCAAGTTATAAAGTCTCCAAGAATTAAGTAATTATTGATGTGATATTCTATTTATATGGAATTAGATGAAATTAATGCCCTTAAGAAAGTAGAAGATTACTGGAATCGACGGCCTTGTAACTTAAAGCACTCAAATGAGTCTATTGGAAGTAAAAAATACTTCGAAGAAGTTAGTAAGCGACGATACTTTGTAGAGCCGCACATTTTAAATTTTATGAAGGCCGAATTATATAAAAATAAAAAAGTCTTAGAAATTGGTTGTGGGATTGGCACAGATGCTGCAGTTTTTGCAGAGAATGGTGCAAATTACTATGGAATTGAGTTATCTGAAGAATCTTTATTTTTAGCAAAAAAAAGGTTTGAGCAATTTGATCTCTCTGGTAATTTTTTACACAGCTCTATTGAAGAAATTGATTTACTAAGTTTTGATTGTGCAAATCCTGATCTTGTTTATTGTTTTGGAGTTTTACACCACACAGTGAATCCAAAGTATGCGCTTAAGAAATTAGTAGATCAAATTCAGTCTAACGCTACTTTTAAGTTTATGCTTTATGCAAGAAATTCAATTAAATCAGCTTTAATTAACAATAACCTTGACCAACCAGAAGCGCAAAATGATTGCCCTATTGCGTTCACATATACAAACGAACAGGTTTTTGAACTTTTTACATATGCTGGCCTAAAAGTTAATTCTATCGACCAAGATCATATATTCACATATAATGTTGAAATGTATAAAAATTATGAATACAAAAAAGAGCCATGGTATGAGTTTATGCCAAAACCTTATTTTGATGCACTTAAAAAGGAACTTGGCTGGCATTTGTTAATTACGGCAGAGAAAATATGATCTCTAATGAAATAGATGCGATTTATTTTGCTTATAGAAAACCTAAGATTTCAGAAAAAGTAATATTAGATTTTAAAAAATGTTATCCAGAAGCAAATATCACGTTCGTTATTGATTATGATGGCCATGAATCTAGCGCAGTTAGTTCTTTCAAAAATACTGTTGTATATAAGTCGGATAGGCGCATTTCTGCTTCGCAAAATGGCCTTTATATATCAATGAAGACATTAAGACCGTATTTAGAATTCTTAATACTTGCTTGCCAAAAAAATCATGAAAAAAAGTGGATGTTTATACTTGAAGATGACGTTAAAGTTTTTTATGCAGTTACTAAATTACTCTATGATTTGAATGGGGTAAATATAAACGAAAAGCTCAATATAAAGATTAGAGTTTTGCTTAAACTACTAGGATATAATGTGTCAAAGGAGAATAGAGTGGGTGGATTTGGTGGTTCAATTTTCAGTAAATCAATTGTTAACATTTACTCTGTCCAAGAATGGGAAAATAAATTAAAGATTTTTATTAGAATAATGAATAGACCCTTAGGGTCGGACGAAGTCATTTCAATAATTAATACAATTGCAGGGGGCAGCTTTGGTCATTACGATGGTTTATGTGAGATTTGGTATGAGGATTATCAAGAGCAATTACGCAACGGGACTATTTCTACTTTACACAAATATTTAGGATACGCTAATGAATAGAAGTGATGCTAATTACCCAGAATTAACAGCAGTTATGATTTTCCACCATGAGTGGTTTGATGTTTATAGGTGTTTAAAAGAATTTCGTACATTTTATCCAAATTCTGAAATTATTTTAGCAAGGGATTCCCTTAAACCAATGCTTCCAGTTTTTTTAGAAGAATTTTCTCCTACTTTGTTGAATAGTTATAATTGCATGCAATCTTTAATTGAACTTAACTGGAATTTTGAAACCTGTAATAATATTATACTTGAGGAGAGAGTTAAAATAATTGGATTACAATTAGAAAGACTTTATTCTGCGGCAATTATTTCGAAAAGTGAGTATCTGCTTGCGTTAGAATATGATGCTCACATACGTTCTAGAGTGCCTGTAATCCGCGGGGTTGATGTTGAATCCTCTTCAGTTAATAAAATTGATAAAAATGTTATTAATTTTATTGATAGCATAAGCGCTAGTAATTTTCCACTAGATGGTTATGGATTTGTAGTAGGAACATTTAGTAAGAAATCTGCAATAAAAGCTTTTGATTGGTATCAAAAAAATATAGATCTCGTAAGAGAACTTGCCTCTATTGAGCCTAGATTAGTTTATTTGGACTGTCTTTTTCCTATATTCGCTCATGTAAGTGGGTCTGTAGTGGCCAATAATAAACTCACTGTTGAATGCAAAAGAGATAGACTTTGGAGATTCAAAAAAACACCACTTGTCCATCAGTATAGAGGAAAAAAATTTGAACATCGAGATTATGCAATTGCTATTTCTTAATTTTGTTTCTTCCTGGTGTAACTAATCTAACATTGGTGGAAACTGACTCAACAAAACCCCATGGATCAATAACTATTGAACCACTAGGTAGTTTTAAATTTTTAAATTCGGTATGCATTACACCAATGAAGAATATATGTGGGTTAGTTGGCGGTGTATTACTTTTTACTATCCAATGATCGATTATTATTGGATTCAAGCCTTTTTCTATTAAATAATACTCTAATAACCGAGCTGGTGAACCAATTTCAAGTGGAGAATTGGCCTTATAAGCTACTCCTAATATAGCCACAGGAAGATTGTGCTCTTGCGCAAGTTGTTTTACTAAATTTGCTTGCGTTTCGGTTTGGCTATCACGTGCTGTAGCAAGATACTCAAACAAATCAGTACTTAATTTAGACTCTTTTGCAAGCCACGACATGGCAATTTGGTCTCTCGGATGACATCCGCCGCCATCTCCCATTCCCGCACGCATATAGGCAGACGACATCAGCCTTCCATTGGCTTTAGAAAGTGCATTTGTGATAACGTCTGGATCTCCTCCCCTTAATTCAGTTATTTCGGCAATAGTATTCGCGAAAACTATTTTAAAGCCTATAAAGGTATTGTATGCAACTTTAGTCAATTCTGCAGATTCAATATCCATTAGTATTTTTTCAGCATTAATAAAATTATAAAATTTTTCTAAAAATAAAGCATCGCTATGATCTTCTGCCCCAATTAAAATAAATTCTGGGTTTAGAAAGTCATTAACAGTTGTTCCCATTGCTATGAAAAATGGATTATAAGCAAATCGAATATTTTTTCTTACGCTTTTCAGTACTGGAATTATATTTGTTCTCATAGTGCCTGGCAACACTGTAGAAATCACCACAACTAAAGGATTCTTATCTGGCAATTTAGAAAGTGCTTGCTTTATTTCTTCTGCTACATCAATTAAATACGAATAATTGAAGTCTTTTCTGCTGGCTGGTACTGGAGTTCTTCCTTCAAAAAGTGGATCGTGTGGTGTTTGAACTGCGACAAAAATAATCTCACATTTATCAATAAGCTCTTCAATAGAGTTAGTGACTTTAATTTTTGATTTTGCCAATAAATCATTAACGCCATGCTCCCAGTAATTAACTTTTCTATTTTTTATGTTATTTATTGTTTCCGGTGAAACATCAAACCCATATATTGAGTGATCGGTCTTGTCTTCTATTGCTAAAAGGCAGGGCAACCCTAACTTACCTAATCCAATCATTCCGATGTTCATTTTTACTCCTATTATAAATGTATCAATATTATACCAGATTAGTTTATAAGAAAATCTAAAGCGTCAATCCATTCAACAAATTACTGAATTAAACATAGTTCTAAATATTCTATTCATAATCTAATACAGATAAATTAATGCCATTCATTTACTTGAACTGAGTAAAACTTTAATCTAAATTGAATATATATTTTTGCCAATTTTAAAGTTAAATAATTGTAACTATGCCATTCTATGTATATTTTAGAAATATTTTTTATTGCGCCACTTCGAATCAGACTGTTTAATACACTAAACTCTGCACCTTCTATATCCATTTTTATAATTATCTCACTATTCTTTGGGATTTCATTTAAAATAAAGGAAGAGAAATCTATTGTTGCTACTTGCTCTTTATAAGAAAAATCTATGTTTTTTTGAAGTATATTCCCTTTCCTTTGTAAAAATCTTTTATTACGTTTGCTAAAAAATGTTGAGCTGCCGTCAATATTTTTACCAGTATTTTGATGTGGAGCAATTAAATCACCAGATTTTACTTTGCTGTTATGCATAGCCATAAACTCTTTAAAATATTCATTACTCTCAATACTTGAAGGTATATCTTGGCGGCTAAATGACATTTCCTTGCTACCATTTTTTGTCCAAACTGCTTTATTATGGATTACTAAATTTTTGTGTTTTAAAAATTTGTACTTGCCAGATAAATTATTGCTGGCTTTTAATTTAAGCAATTCGTTAAAAGTTATTCGGTTTGCCTCAAAAGCAACAATAAACATTTCTGAATTTAAATTCAATTTAGACAGCAAAATTGAACTTCCTTCTCCTAAATGAATCCCACAGTCGATATAATAAGTTGAATTTTTCAATTTAAAAAGTCTCTTAAATTGCTTGAATTTCTTAAAACATTAATGGAAATAGCTGAAGGGAATGGATTGGTGGGTGCGAAATCATTAATTAAAATTCGCTTTGCATGAGGCAAATTCATAATTAGCATGTAATCTTTGAAGCCTTGTCCATTTAAATTCTTGGATAAACTTTCCCTGTAGAACTCAGATCTAGAAGTTGTAAAAACTATTTTAGACTTCCCAGCATTTTGTAATTCTAGCAAGTATTGGCAATTTTCATGAATTGGCACAAAATAATCCCACCCCCCTTTTATTGAAAGTGGATTTTCATTACTTGCAATTACTCCATCAATATCAATAAAAATTGTTTGAAATTTATTGATGTACTCGAGCCAGTCTTTTTGTGTTCCCCAATCTTCATAATTTTCTGCGTTTATTGCAACGAATTGGTTACCTCTATTTAACATTAATCGAATTACATCCGAAACGAACGCTTCGCTTGTACTTTTCATCTCCATTGCGCAACTTAAAAAATCACTCGTAGATATGAATTTTACGCACCCTATATTAATATCAGAAGATATAATCTTTTTTTCAACAATATTAAGTAGCATACCCGTTTCATTAATGCTCAAATAGGATTTATTGTCAGGTCTAATATTATTAAAAACTGAAATATCTACAGTTGTTATCAAATTAAAATCTAAATTTAAATTGCCTTCTTTTAATTTCACGAAATTATCACAGTCTTTCACAATGATTGCTTCTTCTTGATCGAAAAATTCAATGCCTTTAACAACTGTGTCAACCATTGAGGTTGTAGGCTTATCTAGCAGCAATAGCTCTATAGGAATTGAAAATCTATCTTTTAATGAATTAACTAATTTTTTAGACGACACTTCTTCGAAATATGAAGCGAGAGAAACTACTAATACTTTTTCAATACCTTGATTTTTCAAATTTCCTAAGCCGGCAATTGAATTCTCAAGCATAGTGCCACCGAGAGGATGCTGTAATAAAAATTTTGGCCTATTAAAATTAAATCTTGTAGAGGCTCCAGCTGCAGGAATTAAAAGTAAGGCCATTACTCCCCCTCAAGAATCTTCTTAGCAGCAGATTTTAAATATGCGAGCCTCAATGCTTTTTTAGTGTAAGGCCTTATTCGTAGTATAGCAAAAGCAGTAAAAAGATTAATAATTTCGCTTTGAATTTCCAGTTTGTTCGCTACATTTTGCAAGTTCTTAGAAAGTATACTTCTGTTTATAAAAGAATTAGATGTTTCTTTATATCCGGAACCCCACCAACCATATTTTGAGTCTAACCAAAGTCTGCCAAAGTCAAGTAATGGAGATTCAAATGGACTATCCAGAAAATCAATGCCGTATAGATCCAATGAATTATCTACAACAATTATATTTTCAAAAGATAAATCACCATGGTTCCACCCTGATGGGTATGCATATTTTTGGTTACTTGCTTGACAAAACATGGCTAATTCATAAAAAATATTATTTATCTCATGAGTTTCTTTAATTTTATTTGTAATAAGATCTAATTTAATTTCAAATTGAGAGTTTAGATTAGAATCTGTTGCGCTATTATCAAAAGAAGAATATATATAACTACATATAATTTCAGATGCTAAGTTTATATCTACGCTAGAAGTATTGCTAATAAAAATTCCTAGAGGATTTCCTCTTATGTACTCCATGATATATGAGTTACTTTTTGCATCAAATTCTCCTACAATTTTTGGGACCTTAATTGGGAGAATCCCTTTCTCTAAAGCTTCCATATGTTTATTAAATTGAGTTCTTAAGCGGGTACTTGATCCATATTTTTTAATTAAATATTCACCGTTGGAAATTTTAATCACTTCTAGCCTGGAAGCTGATTGACCTAACTCCATAGTTTTTAGTGCAAAAATATTTAAATCTGATTCGACCATGTTTAATTATATCTTATTAAACATATATATAGTTTTCCACAAGGCTAAATTAATTAAAGTTTTAAAGTAATTGATTTCTGGCCTACCAAAAAATCTTATTTGAGTAAAAATATAAAACTTACTTCCTCTTGATCTCGTTTTGTGTGTAAACGAGAATTTAATGTCGTTTGAAATAATATCTTTTTTTAATGACTTAATAAGCAATTCAAAGTTTCTAATTTTATTGTCATTTAATAAATTTTCAGTCACGTAATTACCGGTATTTTTTCTATACAGCGGTTCTTTGGAATGAAAGTGTTTACCTTGGCGTCTTATATAAACTGAGCCGTTGGATTTTAGTTTGCTACCTATTAAAAAGATTCTATCAACATCGTTTTTATATAATTCAAGGAGAGATTTATATTCTAAATGTCGCATTAAAATTACATGCCTAGCTTTCCAAAGATTTTTTTTATATTCACCTTTTAATCTGTCTTTAGAAATTAAATAAAATATGAAATTTTCTTTTACAGAAAAAAAACTTCCTAACCAATTTATAAAATAAATTTGTCTTGGTATTTTTCTATGTATATACCCGGACCATGTATCAAGATGAGTTTTCATTCCATTGGATGACCTGCTTGATGACTTCAACCCTGTTGGATTATACAAAAGTATTAGTTGAGATTTCGAACCACAGAAGGCTATGTCAGCAAACATTCCGGGTGCTTCGGGCGAATAATTTGGGACCCAAATTTTACGACCTGAAATTAAGGAACGTTGCTGTGATAAATACTGTAAATACTTGAAGCTTATGTGCACATCAGTCCTAGTTTTAAGTATTAAATCAGAATTCTTAAATTCCTTAAGTCCATAATTAAAAAGTGTTTTTTGTATTTTAAAAGTAGAATTAGGTCTCAGGTCTGAAAACTTTTGCTTTATTTTTATAATTTGAATTTTATTATTCTGTTCAGTCAATTTTTCAATTTCACTAGTGTTTTCTGTGCTCCATGTTACGTAAATGATTTTCTTAATAATGTTACTATTGTCTTCTTTCAACCACTTTATTGTTTGCTCTTTGAATTCACTTACATCTCGTAATTTACCAGTAATTAAAATATTGATTTTCAATTTAAATAAACCGAGTCGCTTTTATTTAGATCTAAAGGTCCCGATATGCTACTGAAAGGCACAAAACTATTTTTTTCTGCCATAGCCAAATACCAAGCAGTTTTTGAAAATTCTGAAATTGAAACTGTACCAATAATATAGTCACATTTTGAAAGTGCGTAAAGATCTGCAATGCTTGTAATGGAATAAAATTTTGCCATTTGAGAGTTATTTGCTATGAGAGTTTCAAGGCTAACTTGTTCGGTGGAGGTTGGACGAAAAAATCTATCTCTGTCGATATTACTATACAAAAGTTTGTATTCTTTTAATTCAGCTTTGGCAAATTTAATTACCTCCGATGAATCTGTGCATAAATATATTTTTTTGGTATTAAGTTGCTGACTTACTTTTCTAATTTCATTGAAGTAAATCGATAAATCAAAAAAAACAAATCCTTCTCTTTTAATGTTATTCTCTCCTGATATATTTTCGCCTCTTCTGACATGAACTCCAATAACCTTTTCGTTTAAATTAAAAAATTCATTTGGAATTATTTTTATAATTTCATTCTTAGTTGATTCATTTAGTTGAAATACCTTACTAACGGCAAATACATAGATCCCAATTTTGGCATAAATTTTTTCTAATTGATTCACTTTTAAAATTTCGAGTTTTTGTTTTTTTATACGGGTATTTTTGTACGAAAAGTGAAAATAAATACTCCAGCTTTCTAGATTTGAAAGTTTATTGTTACTCACCCACCTAGTCCAGATCCACGGATACCATGTCTTCCACCCTAGGAATTGCCTGACAAACTTTTCCTCACCTCTTTTTGCTTTTTTTGAAAACTTAGTGCTGTGCCCTTTAGCTAAATTTTCCGCTACTATCGAAGAAATCATTCTAATATTCTTAGAAATTGGATAAAAAGAAAGTTGGGCTCGGGGTTTATAAATATTTATATTTTTACGGCTTAAAAGATAAGGCTTTTTTCTATATTTTGTTATGTAGTAAGATATCTTGTCGGAAGAGGGGTTGTCCATTCCACCATAAATCATACTATCGTTTTCAATATTGTTTATCACGGAATGAATAATATCAGATTGGAGTAAGAATTAATATCGCAATTCTATTTTCTGGCATTCCGAGAAGAACTATTTCAAATTGGACTCATTTTACTAAATTTATTAACGGTATTGATAATTTAGATATTTTCATGCATGGGTGGGTAAATAAAAAAGATAGAAGTTTTAATTCGCACTATGAAAATAGATCTCATGAAAAAAGTCATTATCTGCAGAAGCAAATAATTCAAACACTTTATAAGCCTTCAAAGATTGTTTTTGAAAATCCAGAATCTTATGAATTTGATGGATTTGATATTTCTGAAAAAAGTATTTTGAATTTTTATCCAAAAGTAAGTTCGGAATATTTATATGGAAAAGATAAATGGAAGAAGCACCTCATTAGCAGTAATTTTAGTATGTGGGATTCAATTAATAGAACGTACAAATTGTTCACTGATTTTTCAACTGTTAATAAGATTGATTATGACTTAATTTTACGAATGCGGTACGACGTTATGCCGCATATAAACCTTAAACATTTAATTAATAAATATGAAAAGAATACCATATTAGTTCCAGCGAATAATATGCCACTAAATATGGTATGCGACTGGTTTGCTTTAGGAGAGGCCGGTGTAATGAAGAGTTATTTTAATCTGTTTTATAATTTACCTGAGTTGATGTCCACAACTCAGATTAAACATGGCCAATGGTGTAATGAACTTGGCCTGTATGAACATCTTGTTAGGAATGAAATTAATGTCGATGAGGCAGAAATGAAGATGACTTTTCATTGACCTAACCATTTTTATGTAAAACCATATCAAGCAATATTTGACTTGGATCTGTAGGGTGCTTCCAACTTAAAATTGACTCTGCTTTTCGTGGGCACCCCTTTAGCAAGAATTCTTCGCTTTTTGGATTTGATGATAGCAATTTAATTGTTCCGGAACTTAAACCTAGTCTATTTAAAGTTAAGTTTGTTAACTCACTAATTCTTGTCAATTTACCACTCGCAAACACAAAATCTTCTGGAGAAGCTAATTCCAAACTATCGTAAATTCCTTTAATTACTTCATTTGCTAATGTTATATCAATCAAAGAATCAAAATTCTTGATTTTAATTGTATCTCCTTCAAAATTAATTATTTTAGATATTTGTGAAGATATCTGTTGAAATAAGAATTGTTCCTTGCTAAATCGTGATGTATGATTAAATAAGATTGCACCAATTGAATATATATTAAACTGGTGGCGGTATTTTTTTATTAATTCAAAAGCCATCTTTTTAGTTTCACCGTAGTAACTTTGAGGGTTCAACTTGCTTTCTTCGCAAATTAAAGTCAGTTTTTGTTCAGGATTATACATTTGCGATGAAAGTGCCATAACATAACGAGTGTTCATATTATTTTTTAACCAGTTAAGTATATTTTCATTAATTTTGTAATTTGTGCTATATATTACTTGTTTAAATTCTTTCTCAAAATTTGCCATATTCTCAGAAGATTCATGAGCGGCCGCGAAATTTAATATGCGATCCGGTTTATATTCATCAAGAATTCTAAACGCTTGAACTGGATTCGAAAAATCTGCAACTACATGATCGTATTTTTCATTTGCTGCATAATTAGCTGTTTGTTTATTCTTTTTTTTATTAGAAACTCCTATTACCGAAGATCCCCCTGTTAAATATAACTCGCGCGCAATTGTTCCATCTTGCCCAAAAACACCCAAAATCATTACGCGCACAGTATTTTCATTTCATTTGATAATATGTTCTAATGGATACACTATACAGTTTAAACAGCTTATGTAGAATTTGCCATGGGAATAAAATTGAGGATTTAATAGACTTTGGTGAAATTGCTCTAACTGGTATATTTGAAGCACTAGGTTCTGATGTACCTAAAACTCCGATGTGTTTATGTAGGTGCTGCGATTGTGGGCTTGTGCAGTTAAAACATAAATATAATTTAAATTATTTATACAGTGAAAATTACGGATATGAATCACATTTGAACTTGTCCATGGTTGATCACCTTAAGAACAAGGCTAGCGAACTCGAAAAGCAATATTTGATATTAAATAATGGTCTTAAACCACAAACAGTTCTAGATATTGCCAGCAATGATGGGACTTTATTGTCTGGGTATTCAGACAACATCAACTACAAAATTGGAATTGACCCAATAATCAACTCTCTAAAAGACTGCTATCCAGTGAACACTTTAAAAGTCAAAGACTTTTTTTCAAGTAATTTGTATATGGAAAATGTTAAACATAGTTCAGATATAGTCACATCAGTTTCTGTTTTATATGATTTAGAAGATCCTGTTAAATTTGCATCTGACATATTTAAAATTGTTGCCCCAAATGGCATTTGGCATTTGGAGCAAAGTTATTTAATTACAATGATTGAAAATATGAGCTTTGATACTATTTGTCAAGAACATTTATTATATTTTTCATTACATGATCTAAAGAATATTTTATATTCAGTAGGATTCCAAATATTAAGTGTTGACTTAAATAATATTAATGGAGGAAGTATCGCTATTTCTGCAGTAAAATCCCAAAAGCAAATTGCTCCGCCTCATAATTTAGTAAATTTATTAATAAAGGAGAAAGAAGAGGGTTACATAGATGGATCCAAGCTAAAGAAATTTGAAAAAGACTTAAAAAATCATATTTCAGATTTACAAAAACTACTTGAAAAATATTATTTGGATGGGTTCATTATATTCGGTTTGGGTGCATCAACAAAAGGAAACGTACTGCTCCAGTCGCTTAAATATGACATCATGAATTTTACTGCAATTGGTGATATTAATCCGAAAAAATTTGGAAAGAAAACGCCGGGAACGAATATTCTAATAGTTCCTGAATATCAAGTACTTGATAATCCAAAAAATAGCGTATCGGTAGTACTCCCATGGCATTTTAGCGACGGTATTATTAAGAAATCAGAAAGATACATAGAAAATGGGGGAACAATTATTGTTCCATTTCCAAAAATAAAAATATATAATAAAATTAATTATAGTAGTTTTTGATGGATTCTAAAATATAGGGAGCAATTTTTTCAATCTCTTCTAGCACATTTGCTTTGGGGGAGAATCCCACGTGCCTTGTTAATTTTAACTGAGAACCAATAGACTTTTTAAGTACTTCATTTTGAATAACTTCTTTATTTAATGGGTGAAAATGACTAAATAACTCTTCTTCATTTTCCCATAAATCTTGAGCCGAACCCTGGATCACTGGTATCTGTAAATTCAACCCTTTCTCAACTGCAGAAATTATATCCTTGATGGAAATTGCGCGACCACTGCATACATTAAATGCTTCGTTTTTACCGACATCAATATTATGAATTAGAATTAGAATTAAATCTATTAAATCCTTAACTGAGATGTAATCCCTGCTTGTATTCATATTAGCATATATTATTAAATCTTCTGATAAAAATACTTTTTTAATAATATGATTAACTAATGGAGGAAACTTTCTTCGGAAATCCTGCCTGCCCCCAAAGACATTAAAAATCCGTAAATTTGTATAATTAATTGAATTGCTAGCACCTAAACCACGCAAAAATAACTCTGAGAAATATTTTGTTTGAGGATAAATTAAAGTTGGGGGTTTAAAATAATCATCTTCCTGATGTGGAAAAGTATTACTATTTTCGTATATTGCTGAAGTGGAAGCAAAAATTACTTTAACTCCGTACTTTCTTGAGATTTCACCAATAGTTGTGGTCGTTAAAAAGTTACTATAAAATGCTGCTTTAGGATTCTTTTGACAACTAGCAAGTGAGCTGATTGCAGCCAAATGAACAATTACGCTGCAGTCTTTAAGAAAGCTAGTTACTTTATCTACATCATTAACGTTAACTATTTTTAATTTATCAGAATTATTTTTAATTTCGAAGTTTTTAATTTCCCCAAAGCTCAAATCGTCGATTAATACAGTTTCAATATTCAATTTATATAGTTCATCTGCTAAAACAGACCCAACTCCCCCGGCTGCTCCTGTTATGCCAATTTTCATACTTAAAATATTACATCATTTATGAGTAAAATAAATCCATGAAACAGAGATTTTTTGTAAACCTTCAAGGGGGAATTGGAAACCAATTATTTCAGGTTTGTTCAGGTTTATATTATGCAAAAAGATATGAAAAAGATTTGCATTTAATATTAGGAAGTAAGAAAATTCATACTATTTTTTCTTTACTTAGTAAAGATAATTTTAAAGTAGTCTATAAAAATGAATCTGTTATTAATATTTTTATGAGTAGAGTTTTTAACAGGATATTAAAAAAATCGAAGATATTGAGTTTTATAAGTGGGATACATAACTCTAAAGAAGTTGGTTATGATGTAAGCTTATCAATAAATCCTTCATTTAAAGAGATTAGAGGATACTACCAAACATACATATACTTGAATGAGGTGAGAGATGAACTTATATCAACAATTGAAATAAAAAATTTTAGCGATTGGTACTGGAAGCAAAAAATAATTATTAATTCTGCAAGCCGTCCGATTATGATGCATGTTCGGCGAGGAGATTACAGCAAACATAATAATACTTTTGGTTTATTATCTATTGAATATTATAAAAGTGCGATAAATTATTTACAGGAATCAAATTTTACTGGGCCCATTTGGATATTTTCAGATGATATAGAAATTGCAACAGCTTTTGCTGAATTGATAGATGAAAATACTCATATAGTAAACCCACCACACGGTACGAGTGCTTCTGAATCCATGGCATTAATGTGGGAATTTTCAGCACATATTATTGCAAATTCTACATTTTCTTGGTGGGGCGCTATTTTAGCTCCTAATTCCAAAATTGTGATTGCTCCAGAACCATGGTTTATGAATGAATTAAAAATTAAAAATTTAATTCCTCCTGATTGGATAAAAATTAACTCTGCTTGGGAGAATTAAAATGTCCGATAAACTTTTCTTAATAAGGTAAAGTAAGTCATTTTTGTTATTTTTAGAAATAAATTTTTCTTGAATAGTAATTCTATTCTGTTTGTAAAAATACTACCGGTAATCTGTTCAAATTTTATAAGATTTCTTAAAAATAAAAAGGTTCTTTCTGCCGCCATGTCAAAATTTTTATAATAATCTATTACAAATTTTACTTCTTCATCGCTGATAGAAAAATTATTTTTGCTTAGAAAAAATTCTTGAACAATTCTGTCCTTGGTTATCAATGATTTCTTTCGATTAATTGCAGTTATACTTGATTTATTTAATTTATAATGTAGTAAAACCTCTGGAATTGACTCTAGATTCCCAATGAGGCTCATTCTTGTCCATAATCCGACGTCTTCTGCCGGGTATTCATCGATTTTGTACAACCCTGCTTCAAACGCTGCAGATTTACAGATTAATGCAGATGGATGTGCTGTTTGTTGAGAATAAATTAAAGATAAAATTGATGGTTTATGTAAAATCGGTGAGGGTATGGTTCCAAAAAATAGTCTATTTGATTGAATATCATAATCTGAGAAAATTACGGCCGTGTTAGGTTTAATTTTGTTAATTTGTAACTGAACTCTGTTAGGTTCGTAAATATCATCAACATCGTACCTGGCAACCCATTCAAACGAGGCTGCTTTAAGGCCAAGATTTAGGGCACCAACAATACCGATGCCCTTGGTCGTAAGCACATTAACATTAGAATTTTTTTCTTGAAATCTTTTAATTAATGTTGGACCGTAATCAGTAGAACCATCGTCAATAATCAAAATTTCATCATTTTTTTTTGTATTCGCTAATATCCCATTCAGTGATTTATTTAAAAAAAGTGCGCCGTTCCTCACGGGCATTAGATGAGTTACTGGAAGCATGCAATTGTACCTATCGATTTTTTATGAATAATCTTGATAGGATATCATGGTGGTTAAGAATAAATCTGCTTTTCCCAATACATTTGAAAATATTTCTATTGGAATTTTAATGATCGCAACAAATGATTATTTAGATTTATGGAAATTGACTGCACTCGACCTAGATCAATTCGCATTTAAGAAGAACATCAAGAAGTCAATACACTTATTTACAAATAAAGTTACAGAAGCAGAAAAATGGGCAAGCGTTAACTTGAAAAATTACAATTTGTTTTGTCACTACATAAAAGGTTGGGGGTGGCCAGAAGCTACTCTGTTGCGTTATAAGTTTATTACTTCTGTACCTAAAGATGTTCTCGAAGAAGTATTGATTTATTTTGATAGCGACATGCAAATAATTGGAGACTTTGGCCCAGATTTGTTAAATGAAATTAGCAATAACTTGATATTTGTCGTTGATCATCCAGGTTACACGGTTGGCAGGAATGGGATAATAAAATTTATAAGTTTTCTAAAAGAGCCACGACTAATTGGAAATCTTCTGAGAAAGATTATAACTAAATCGGGTGGAATGGGAGATTGGGAGTCTAATAAAGTATCTACTGCGTACGTCAGGCCAGATAAAAGATTTAGGTATGTCCATGGCGCTATCTGGGGTGGGCATAAAGAGGCTTTTTATAAAATGTGTAGTGAACTAGCTGTTAATGTTGACGCTGATTTAAATATAAATTTCATCGCTAAATGGCATGATGAAAGTCATTTAAATTGGTTTACATCAGAAAATAGAGTTACTTACTTAAATACTAAGTTTAGTAACTTTAGGAAATACAAAAATTTAAGTCATATTAATTCTTATATTTACACTAGGATTAAGCCGAAAGATTTTGGAAGAATTAGTACTCGAAATGAAATTTAAATCAAAGATTGCAATGGGTGCTTATAATAAATATCTAGAATTAGCCAAAAATGGTGCGGCATACTTTGGTTTTGGGTTTGGACCCAAATCTTTTTATAAATCTTCTCCTTCAGGATTATGTCAGAAAAAACTATTGATAATTGCTCCTGGAATTTTACCTGTGCCACCATCTGGGTGGGGGGCTGTCGAAACTCTTATTTATGAATCTCTTCCTTCTTATTATGAAGATCGATTTGAAGTATGGATTTTAAACTCAAGGGGTTATAAGGAGTGGGGAGCAGCTCGTAAAGAAACTTTTGATGTTGTTTTGTGTCATTACGATGTTTTTGCAAAGCGAGCAAGGTCATACTTTCCAAATACACCAATAATTAATGTATGTCAGTACGGGTTTGTTGGTTATCCAGAAAAATGGCACAAAAGTTACCATAGGGTACTAAAGGGGTTATCTTTATTAGATTCAATTTGCGTAATGAATAATCAACAGGCTGAAGCGCTTAAAAAATATTTACCAAATATTGATATTTTTATTTCAAGTAATGGAACAAATTTTAAACCAATAGTTGGAAGAAATACTGAGGGGCCTTACTTATGTTTAGGTAAAGTTGAGCCGCGTAAATCACAGTTTGAACTATACAATAATTTCAAAAACTCTAAACAATCAATAGTATTTATTGGAAATATTGTGGATCCACGAGTTAGTAATTTAATTAGTAAGGATCAGTCGGTAAGTGAATCTTTTATAGGTGAAAAAACAAGAGTTGAACTAGCCAGGGATTTTCATAAATACAAGGCATTAATATTATTATCACAAGGTGAAGCAGATGCTCTAGTTTTGTATGAAGCACAAATGGCAGGATTACCGATATTTGTAACGGAAGAGGGTATCGGGGCCCAGAATCTATCGCTCCCATGGGTAAATATAATTACTGAGAGAACAACGCCGGATGAAATTGAGTTAGTTTATAAAAAAATTAATGCTAGCCCGATTGAAATATCTAATTACGCAGCAGAAAACTATTCCTGGAAGATTAAAAATGCCCCTTTAGTGCTAAAAATTAATCAGATGATTGATAGTAGGATAAGTAAGTGAAAAATTTAATATATAAAATTCTAAACAAATTAATCTTCGTGAGCAAAAATGGTGCGGCATACTTTGGTTTTGGGTTTGGACCCAAATCTTTTTATAAATCTTCTCCTTCAGGATTATGTCAGAAAAAACTATTGATAATTGCTCCTGGAATTTTACCTGTGCCACCATCTGGGTGGGGGGCTGTCGAAACTCTTATTTATGAATCTCTTCCTTCTTATTATGAAGATCGATTTGAAGTATGGATTTTAAACTCAAGGGGTTATAAGGAGTGGGGAGCAGCTCGTAAAGAAACTTTTGATGTTGTTTTGTGTCATTACGATGTTTTTGCAAAGCGAGCAAGGTCATACTTTCCAAATACACCAATAATTAATGTATGTCAGTACGGGTTTGTTGGTTATCCAGAAAAATGGCACAAAAGTTACCATAGGGTACTAAAGGGGTTATCTTTATTAGATTCAATTTGCGTAATGAATAATCAACAGGCTGAAGCGCTTAAAAAATATTTACCAAATATTGATATTTTTATTTCAAGTAATGGAACAAATTTTAAACCAATAGTTGGAAGAAATACTGAGGGGCCTTACTTATGTTTAGGTAAAGTTGAGCCGCGTAAATCACAGTTTGAACTATACAATAATTTCAAAAACTCTAAACAATCAATAGTATTTATTGGAAATATTGTGGATCCACGAGTTAGTAATTTAATTAGTAAGGATCAGTCGGTAAGTGAATCTTTTATAGGTGAAAAAACAAGAGTTGAACTAGCCAGGGATTTTCATAAATACAAGGCATTAATATTATTATCACAAGGTGAAGCAGATGCTCTAGTTTTGTATGAAGCACAAATGGCAGGATTACCGATATTTGTAACGGAAGAGGGTATCGGGGCCCAGAATCTATCGCTCCCATGGGTAAATATAATTACTGAGAGAACAACGCCGGATGAAATTGAGTTAGTTTATAAAAAAATTAATGCTAGCCCGATTGAAATATCTAATTACGCAGCAGAAAACTATTCCTGGAAGATTAAAAATGCCCCTTTAGTGCTAAAAATTAATCAGATGATTGATAGTAGGATAAGTAAGTGAAAAATTTAAAAATAGTTAAAGAAGTTTTTAATTTATTCCCAAGAAAAGATCAAGCTAGGCTAATTCTTGTTATATTAATTCAGTTTTTTTTAAGCTTGCTTGACTTAGTTGCAATTGCTTTAATTGGTGTCCTAGGGTCTGTGGCAGTTTCGGGAGTAGCATCGCGACAAAATGGAAACCGTGTTAATTCTGTACTTGATTTTATTCATTTAAATAATTCGGCATTTTATAGGCAAATCGCTATCTTATCAACTATGTCAGCAGGATTGTTTATTATTAGAACTATTTTGTCAGTTTTCCTTACAAAGAAAACTTTATTTTTTATAAGCAGAAAAAGTGCTCTACTGTCAATCAGGTTAGTAAGAAATATTTTTTCCCAGACTCTTGAAAAAATAAATGAATACTCAGAACAGGAAACTTTATATGCTACAACGACTGGAATTCAGTTATTATCGCTCGGGGTAATTGGCAATGGAATAACTATTATTGCAGACGCGTCCTTACTGTTCGTTATCTTAATCGGGTTACTTTTAGTCGATCCATCAATCACTATAATGATTATATTTATTTTCGTACTCTTGGGAACAGCTCTGTATAAATTTATGAAAAATAAAGCAGATAAAATAGGTAATTTTGAATTCGAGTATGGTGTTAAAAGTAATCAACTAATTATAGAATTTTTGAAAACATATCGAGAAATTGTTGTTCAGAATAAAAGAGAATATTACATCACTGAGATTGGTAATCTTAGGAAAAATCTAGCAGCACTTCAAGCTGAGAGAACTTTTTTGCCTAATATAAGCAAGTATGTATTTGAAACAACAGTTATTCTTGGATCGTTATCTATAGCGGGATTAAATATAGCGCTTCAGGACGCATCTCACGCAGTGGCTAGTTTAGCAATTTTTTTGGCTTCTGGATCCCGGATAGCTCCTGCAATCTTAAGAATTCAACAGGGTACGATTACGATGAGATCAAGTATTGCGTCTGCTGGAAATACTTTGGAAATGTTTAAAGCAAATATGAAATCAGAAATACAAACAAATAAATTAGATAAAAATTTTCAAAATATTAAATTTGTGCCAGAAATTAAAATTAATAATGTTTATTTCAAGTACCCTGGTACGGATAATTTTGCTTTAAATAAAATAAGTTTTGAAGTTAAGGCAGGACAACAATTTGCTCTAGTAGGACCGTCTGGCGGCGGGAAAAGCACGTTAGTAGACATCATGTTAGGGATGTATGAACCGCAAATAGGCGATGTAAAAATTAGTAATCAAAAACCTTTGTCTGCATTTTCATTATGGCCAGGTGAAATTGCCTATGTTCCTCAGAGTGCATCAATTCTAATGGGAACATTTCGCGATAATATTGCTTTGGGTGGAGATAAGAAGAATTATCCAGATAGTAAATTTTGGGATGCATTAAAATACGCACAGTTAGACGATTATGTGAGATCTTTGCCTAGCGGATTAGATACTAATGTAGGAGATCAGGGATTGAAACTGAGTGGTGGGCAAAGACAAAGACTTGGCGTGGCTCGTGCTGTTTTTAAAAACCCGCGCCTCCTTATTCTAGATGAAGCAACAAGTGCATTAGATGTGGAAACAGAAAATGCATTTATAAAAATGCTTGAACAAATTAAGGGTAAAATTACGGTCATAGTGATTGCTCATAGATTATCCTCTATACAGAATGCTGATTTAATTGCTTATGTGAGTAAGGGAGAAATATTAGCGATTAGTAATTTTACTGATTTACGTAAATTAATTCCTGATTTTAACAAGCAGGTTTTATTGCTCGGTATCCAGTAGTATGTATTACATGGTGTCCGAATGAAAGCGCTTGTAACCGGTGGTGCCGGTTTTATTGGGTCAAATTTAGTTGATTTTCTTATCGAAAAAGGTTTTGAAGTAACGGTAATAGATAATGAATCATCAAATTCAGGCCAGTTTTATTGGAATTCGAAAGCCAAAAATTATAAATTGGATATTCGTGACTATAAAAACACTAAAATACTTTATGAAGGTATTGAATTAGTTTTTCATCTTGCTGCTGAAACTAGAATTCAAGCGTCTATTATTAACCCAATAGATACAATTAGTATTAATACATTAGGAACATGTGTCGTGCTTCAATGTTCTAGGGAATCTAATGTGAAGCGCTTAATTTTTTCATCAACCTCAGCAATTTACGGCAATAACCCTGTACCTAACAATGAAGCGCAAATCGATGATTGCTTAAATCCTTATTCTACATCTAAACTTAATGGAGAATTGTTATGCAAACTTTATTCAAAAGAATATGGGCTAAACACTATCGTGCTACGGTATTTTAATGTGTATGGGGATCGCCAGCCGACCAAAGGTTCCTACACACCGGTTGTAGGTGTATTTATGACCCAAAAAAGTTTAAACAAACCTTTAACTATCGTAGGTGATGGGCATAGACGAAGAGATTACGTACATGTGTCTGATGTGGTAAATGCAAATTTCTTAGCTGCCACCGTGGAGGTGGGAACAAAAGACATTGGTAGTGTCTTTAACGTGGGCTGTGGTAAAAACTACTCAGTTAATGAAGTGGCAAAATTAATTTCAGCCGAAATTGAATACATTGCTGATCGAGTAGGTGAAGCAAATTCAACATTGGCTAGTATTGAAAAAATATATACCATTTTAGGGTGGACTCCTAAAGTTACGCTATTAGATTGGTTAAAAACTTTTTAGATGTTAGCTGTTCTTAATAGAATAATTTTGGTGAGAATCCTTATTTTTATAGGAATAATGAAAACTATAAAATTTAAACTCATTGCTAATCAATCTAAGAGTGTTAATGAATCCTTTTTTTTATTTTTTTACTCAAGAGGTACTCCCTGGGATAAGGGTTTTGATTTGACTCAAACAGCTTCTGATTTGACTCAAAAGCTTAATAAGTATTTTTCAAAAATTATAGCTCATAACAAGCAAACTCTCAAAAAAATTATAGGTAGTGAAGAGTTCTGTAACGAGTATGATGAACCTTTAGATAAAAATCCAAACGCAAATTATTTTGGATACTTCGACTTTAAACCTTTTCTTATAAATAACGAACTAAATAAACTGCAGGAAAATGAAATATTGTTCTATCATGACGGAAACTTTGTAAGAAATTATCAATATTGGGAAAGTGACTGGGAAAATATTGATTCTATAATTTATTATTTGATGGACAAGAATAAGTCGTCAATTTGGGTACAATTTGAAGGTTACGGAAACTTTGTAAGAAATCATGTAAAAGATTTTACATTGAGTTATTTTTTTAATGATAAAGAGAAGAAAATTATAAAAAAATCTTACTTGATAAATGCTGCGAGAGTAATAGTTAGAAATGATGAGTTTGGTAGGAGGTTCATATATGAATATATGAAACATTGCAAAAATAAAAATTTAATCTCTAGGAAAACTGCTTTGTTCGAAGACAAGAACTTTTTGTGGTCTTGCGGGGATCAAGATGTCCTTAATTGTTTGGTTTATAGAAATATATTAGATGGAAATTTAGATGTATTTTTTCCAAGGTTTTCTTTTTTCTATCGAGTTATGAGACTAGAGCGAAAAAAAATAAACATAAATTACAGTTTAAAGAATGGTCGTATTAAAACTGGAATCTACCCTTTATATAATTTTCGCTTAATATTCTATGTACTTGTCGGTAAATTGAAAAGGAAATGTTTTAATATTTAAAAGATTTTAATCACAGATTGATTACTAATAATATCGATAAGTATTACGCACTTTAAAGTAAGTTAGTTTGAATAATTAATCAATTTTGCTTGCGTTGTTTTTTCTTACCTTTCCATGGTTTTTTATACTTTTTCCTTTCCGTGATTCTTGCTTTTTTATGGGTATCTCGTGACCTATTGTTTCGACTAATTTGAATTTTATCGTTAGTTATTGAGATCCCAGATGGCTCTGCGGCCCCAGTTATTTTTATTAAATTAGCATCAAGTGGTCTAACTGTAGACTCATTTAATCTCACTCCAGCTCTCGCTGCCAAGCCATGCACACCTTTTCTTTGTTTATGGGTAGCAAGTGTTACAACTGTTCCAACCGCACCGGCTCTGGCAGTTCTGCCAGCTCTATGTAAATAATCCTTATGGTTTTCAGGTGCATCAACATGGACAACCAGTGACACACCATCAACATGTATACCACGGGCTGCAACATCGGTTGCTACCAATGCATTTGTGTGACCTGCTTTAAATGCTTCTAGAACTCTAGAACGCTGTGCTTGAGTTTTGCCGCCATGGAGCGCACCGACTGCAACTCCTGCCTCATTCATCTTCTTAGTTAACTTATCTGCGCCATGTTTTGTTCTAACAAAGAAAATACTCTTTCCTTTTCGAGCAGCAATCTGAGATGTGATTAGATCTTTATGCGCTTGTTCCATAATTAAAACATGGTGAGTCATATTGCCAGCAGTTGATTTCTCATTTGCTAGTGAATGAGTTACTGGATTTTTTAAATACTTTTTAACAAGTGAATCAACATCTTTATCTAATGTGGCACTAAATAGCATCCGTTGTCCATCAGGTTTAGTTTGGTCAAGAATTTTTTTGACATCTGGCAAAAATCCCATATCAGCCATCTGATCTGCTTCATCTAAAACTGTAATTGAAATATCATCTAGTCGAATATGTTTCTTTTGAATTAAATCGATTAACCGCCCGGGGGTAGCAACCACAATTGGCACACCTCTTTTAAGCGCTTGAATCTGTTTTGAATATGAAAGACCGCCAGCAACAACCTGTGAGTTTAAATTAACTGTTCGTGACAGTGGCGCGATTACATCGCTAATCTGCATTGCTAGCTCTCTAGTTGGTGATAAAACTAAAGCAAGTGGCTTCATTGGGGCAGCTGTTCTTCCGGCTAGCCGGGTCATAAGGGCTAGACCGAAAGCTAAGGTTTTACCAGAACCGGTTTGGCCTCTGCCTAAAATATCTTTACCAGCGATTGCATCAGGCAATGTGGCTTTTTGAATTGGGAATGGTTTTTCAATACCTGCACTGTGAAGTGCTTTGATCAGCGCAGAATTAACACCTAAATCTTTAAATGACATTAATCAACCTAACAAGACATGATGCGCGTCTTGGTGATGATTAAAGATTAAGACTCGCAAGGCACTTACAAGGTGTAAGTACATGGGCATATTACTGGATTAAGTTTACCGTACTTATTATTTTAAAATTACCAACTATTAATCAAGCCTAATTTTTGTATTGTTTACAGTTAATTCAACTGCAACAATCCCTTTATCCCCATCATTTAACTCTGGCTTTACCCACTCTATTTCTACATCCTTAAGCCCTGATTCAATCTCATCTTTAAACCATGAATCAGCAAGCTTTTCATCATCAGCAATAATTATTTTAGCTATTTTTGCAACAGAGTTCCCATCCTTTGAAGGATGATTCTCGGTAAGCCATTGGATGAAAAAGGGTAGCTCTCCGGCGCCAATAATGTCTTTTACGCCGATTTGTTTCCATTTCAATTCACTACCATCAGGTCGTGTTCGATAGCCATCTGCTGCTTTTCTACCGAACTTATCCTCAACTTTGCTTAACTCGTTGGAACTAAATACCCAAGTTAACCAACCGCCACCTGCTTCAGCTTTTTTCTTAACTGCTTGTCCAAATGGAGTTGCGTCAGTTGCTGGATGATCTAATGGACAAACAACTTCAATATATTGTCCGTTTAATAATGGGGCCGTGAAATTACGTGTTCCAAATTTAGGGTGAATTCCGCCATCAATGAAAGCGGTTCCGATTTGGGAGCCAATTCGATTAACTACATCAGAGATTTGATCATGGGATGCTACATAGGAAACATGGTCAAGACGCATGAGAGTATTTTGCCTTACATTTATGGGTGCTAGTTACCATATTTTACCTTAGTTCACACATTAAGGCTTCAATTAGTAGCAGTGGGGCAGCATTTTGTGCCAAATTGCTCCTGGTTTTCAAAATTGCTTCAATCTTCTTAAGTGTTCGCGCTGGGCCCTCAGTAGCAGCAATATTACTAATTTCAGATTTTAAATCTTCATTTATTAATGAATCATTTGAACCAGATTGAACGAGTAAAACATCTCGGTATAAAGTTGAAAGATCTAATAATGCTCGATCAAGATAATCTCTTACCATTCGAGTAGAACGAGACTTTTGTTCCTTCTCTAACTCTTTGACAGCCTTAGAACCACCGGCAGCTAATTTTGAACCGCTGCCTCCCCACGCCTCTTTTAATTTAGAGATCTCTAGTTCATCTTTTGCTTCAGAGTCAGCAAGTGCATCTGCCTTTGCTGCCTCCACTAAATATTGGGCTGCTTTAAAAGCACTTGCTATATCTTTTATTGCAAATGGTAATTTCATAATATTTTTTCGATTTTCTTTAGCATTTGTATCTGTGGCTAATCGCCGAGCTCGTCCTATGTGACCACCTGATGCTTTTGCAACAAATTCAGCAGTTGCTGGATCTATTGAATCTCGCTCAATTAATAATTTTGTAATTGCTTTAGTCGATGGCGTACGCAGAGAAAGATGCCGACACCGTGACCTTATGGTTGGCAGAACATCGGTAAGAGTTGGTGCGCAAAGTAACCAAACAGTTCTAAGCCCAGGCTCTTCAATCACTTTAAGTAATGCATTAGCTGCTGAATCAGTTAATCGATCGGCATCTTCAATTACAACTACACGCCAAGCAGCCACTGATGGCGCCCAAGATGCTCTGCTTATTAATTCTCTAATCTCATCTATTTTTATTGACAATCCTTCAGTTTTAATTAATTCAACATCTGCATGCGAGTTAGTTATTGTGGCCATGCAATCTGGACAATTACTACACCCACCATTTTTACAAACTAACGCGGCAGCAAAAGCTATGGCAGCATTTGACCTGCCTGAGCCCGGCGGACCAGTAAATAACCATGCATGGGTCATGCCTTGAGTTTGATCACCCTGATTGTACGCTGATTTAACCGCTTCTTGTAATACATTCACGACTTCATTTTGATCAATTAGTGAAGTAAAAACACTCATTATTATTTTTGATTTCTCTTTAATAATTTAATAACTGAAACTCTCTCAGTAATTACTTGGTGTATTTGCTCAATACTTAAGGATGCGTCTACGATTAAAAATCTCTCTGGATCCTGATAAGCAAGATTTAAATACTCTTGACGGACTCTTTCATGAAAAGCTAAAGGTTCACTTTCAAGCCGATCAGTTGATTGCAATCTACCTAAACCAATCTCGGCCGATAAATCCATAATCACGGTAAGGGTTGGGGTTAAGGATTCTGTTGCCCACCGAGAAATTCGTGCAACTTCTACTGGTAGTAAAACTCTGCCAGCGCCTTGATATGCAATTGAGGAGTCGACGTAACGATCAGAGATTACAACCTCACCTCTTTGAAGTGCTGGTCTAATTGTTGAAAATACATGATGGGCTCTATCTGCTGCGTACATAAGTGCTTCTGCTCGTGGTGAAATCGCACCAGTTTTATTATCTAGCAAAATATCTCGCAATTGATTACCAAGTGGTGTACCACCTGGCTCACGAGTTAACAGAACAGTTTCGCCATTTTTTTCTAGCCACTCTTTTAACAGTTTAGTTTGGGTTGATTTACCTGAGCCTTCGCCACCTTCAAATGAAATAAATACACCGCTAGTAACCTGACCAGTTATTGCACCTAACTCACCACGAAGTGCTGACTTTATATCACTTAACAATGAGACGTTTGGACGATCTCTCATTTGAAGATAAGAGGCAACACCAACACTTACAGCGATTAACCCTGCGAAAAACATTGTAAATGCCGCACCGTTATAAGTAAGGGTTGTTGATTTATATGTATATGTATGGCGACCAATTGCTGCTGCAATTAATGGTGCAACTGCAAGCACAAGGACAAGTGAAACCCGAATAAGTGATTGAACGAATGCAAATGTGCGTCCGCGTACTTCATCTTCAACCTCCATGCCAAGCATGGTAAATCCAGTAACCCAAGAGATTCCGGCAAAAATACCTAGGATAATGGTGATAAAGATTGCCAGGACAAGGTTTAAAACCAAAGAAAGTGTTACTAAAAATAGACCAGAAACTGTAAGTGAGATGCCAAATAATCTTCTTCTGGAAAATTGTGCAAATACCTTTGGCCCAAATGAAATTCCTAAAGCAAGACCAAAAAATACTGCGCCAAATAAAATTCCGTAAGCAGCTTCACCAGCTTGTAAATCGCTAACAAAGGTTCTTGCTAAACCAATTACCGCACCTGCTGCAAAAAAAGCACCCAGCATTCCAAAAATTAAGCCCCTAATAACTTTAGATTCTTTAATAAATGAAAAGCCATCCCATAATGATTTCCCGAGAGAAAGTTGTTGAAGTTTTTTGCCTGGTCCTGCTGGAATCTCCTTTAAACGCCACACTGTGTAGGCACAAAAAGCAAAACTAAATGCATTTACATAAAGCGCTAAGTCAGCAGCTGATGCTGGGGTTGTGTTTCCAATTACCGAATTTATAGCGCCAGTAAAGAGAGCAAGGGTTGAGAAGACAATTGCGGCAATCGGTGCTGTGCCATAGGCAGCTAATAATGAAACCTGGTTAGCACTTTCTAGTTTTAATTTTGGAACCAGGTTTGGAACTGATGCCTCTTTAGCTGGTGACCAAAATAAGGTAACTACCTCAACCAGAATTGACGCGGTATACAACCAGAAGTAATTACCAACAATTGGGATTGAAAGATAAAGAGAAAATCTTAGAATGTCACAGACAATCATCAACTTTCTACGATCAAATCGATCTGCAATTACGCCGGCAAATGGCCCGAGAATTACTGCCGGAAGTAATCGGACAATAAATACTCCTGCAATAGCAAAGTTTGCTTTTGCATAATCACCGCCTGCTAATTGCTGGGCAAGTGCTGTAGATGCAAGAAGACCTAACCAATCGCCAAAAGATGAAAATGCCATTGCTTGCCAAAGTTTTCTAAATGCTGGAATCGCAAGCACACTTCTTGATTCAGATTGCGCGGGGGCCGCTGGAAATGGCAGTGACATGTTGTAAGTCTACTTGCGCCTAATGACGTTTACTTTGGTGCATTTCCAACACCAGTAGCTGCCTTTTTAGCCTTTTTTTTAGCACCAGCACCCTTAACTGTTTTCTCGGTCAAAGTCGGTGCACTTTTCTTCGCCTTCTTACCTTTCTTCTTTGAACCGCCAGGATTTTCAATCTCCCAAGCACGACGGCCTGCTAATAATTCAAGTGCTCGCTCTAAAGTTAATAACTCAACCGCATCTCCTCGACGCAAGGTTGCATTTGTTTCACCATCGGTAACATAAACACCAAATCTGCCATCTTTAACAATTACTTCACGTTCTGTTTGTGGATCCTTACCTAACTCTTTGAGTGGAGGTTTTGCAACACCGCGTCTTCTAACCTTTGGTTGTTTATAGATCTCAATCGCTTCTTCTAAACCAATTGAAAATAATTGATCTTCACTTGTTAGCGTTCGTGAATCTGCGCCATGTTTCATATAAGGTCCGTATCTACCATTTTGAACTGTAATTATTTCATCTTGATATGAACCTAAGGATCTTGGTAGAGATAACAAACGAAGCGCATCGGAAAGATCAACGGTGTCTAATGACATAGTTGAAAGCAGGGAAGCAGTCTTTGGTTTTGGCGCATCCTTCTTTTTTCTCTTCTTTTTAGCACCCTCTTCAACAATCTCTTCTGGAAACACTTCTGTGATGTAAGCACCAAAGCGTCCAGATTTAGCGATAACTTCTAAGCCGGTCTCAGGATCTTTTCCTAGCTTTCGCTCACCCGATGGTTTAGCAAGTAATTCAATTGCAACCGGAAGTGTTAATTCATCAGGTGCCATCTGCTCTGGAATATTTGCAAACTTTCGATCATCCCCCTGGCCTTGTTGCAGGTATGCACCAAATCTGCCAACTCTGATCTCAATATCTTCACCCATCTTCATGGTGTTAATAGCTTGGGCATCAATTGCACCCAGATCTGCTGATAGATCAGCAAGCCCTGGATTGTTATCGGTGCCATAGAAAAACTTAGTAAGCCATGCAACTCTTTCCTCTTCGCCATTTGCAATTCGATCTAAGTCCTCCTCCATTGAGGCGGTGAACTCGTAATCAATTAACTTTGTAAAGTGCTGCTCAAGTAATCCGGTAACTGAGAATGCTAAAAATGTTGGAACCAATGCCCTGCCCCGTTTTGCAACGTAACCTCGATCTTGAATAGTCTGCATAATTGATGCAAATGTTGAAGGACGTCCAATTCCTAGCTCCTCTAGTTTTTTAACTAGAGTTGGTTCGGTATATCTTGCTGGCGGCTTTGTTTCATGCCCTTCGCAGATGTATTCACTAACTTCAATCTTTTCACCAACATTCATTACTGGTAGCCGGCGATCTGTCTCTTCAATATCTGCCTTTTCTTCAACAATATCTTCATAGGCGGCTAAGAAGCCTGCAAATACAACTACTGAACCATTGGCGCGAAATATTGCATCACTGCCAGTTTTTGTTTTAACATCAAAATCAACTCGCATCTGTTGTTTCTTTGCATCTGACATTTGGGATGCAATAGTGCGTTTCCAAATTAAATCGTAAAGTGCAAACTCATCTCGTGATAGCTCAGGTGCTAACTCACCTGGTGTTCTAAATGATTCACCAGCTGGCCGAATTGCTTCATGTGCTTCTTGAACATTTTTTGTTTTTCCTTCATAAACTCTTGGTGTTGCTGGCACAAACTCTTTGCCATATAAAGCTTGCGCTGATGATCTTGCCGCGGCGATTGAGGAGGAGGAGAGTGTTACCGAATCAGTGCGCATATAGGTGATGTAACCATTTTCATAAAGACGTTGTGCAATCCGCATTGTTAATTGGGCGCCCCAACCAAGGCGAGAGCCGGCATCTTGTTGCATTGTTGAGGTAGTAAATGGTGGCTTTGGGCGTTCGGTTCTAGGAAATTCCTCTAATGATTTAACAACTAAAGATTGACCTTTAAGAGATTGAACTAGCTCACGGGCAGCAGCCTCATCTAGTAATAAAATATTTGTTGCAGATTTTTCTTTAATGCCACCATTTGCGTCAAAATCATTTGTGGCCGCAACTCTTTTACCATCTAATGATAATAATCTTGCGCTAAACCCTGGTACACACGCTGCTGCTAAATCCCACCAACCAGAGGAAATAAAAGCCATTCGTTCACGTTCGCGTTCAACAATTAATCTAGTTGCAACCGATTGCACCCGTCCGGCAGAGATTCTTGGCATAACTTTTTTCCATAAAACAGGCGAAAGTCGATAGCCATAAAGACGATCTAAAACACGTCTGGTTTCTTGGGCATCTACTAATCGATAATCTAAATCACGGGTTTCCTTCGCAGCCTTTTGAATTGCATCCTTTGTAATTTCATGAAAAACCATTCGTCGAATTGGAATCTTTGGCCGCAATACTTCAATTAAATGCCAAGCGATTGCTTCACCCTCGCGGTCTTCATCTGTTGCCAGAATTAATTCATCAGCATCTTTCATTAACTCTTTTAACTCTGCCACTTTAGATTTTTTATCTGGATTAATTACATATAAAGGAGCAAACTCTTCTTCAATATTTACACCCTCTTTTGCCCAAGCAAATTTTTTAAACTCTTTTGGAATATCAGCTGCGCGTTGTGGTAGATCGCGGATGTGGCCGACTGATGCTTCTACCACATACTCATCCCCTAAAAAGGAGCCAATTTTGCGCGCCTTAGCAGGGGACTCAACAATTACTAACTTTGTGCCCAAAGTATTTCCTTCTTTTAAATGGGGAAGTTAAAACCGTTAGGCGATTGCAGTTGCACGCCGGCGATTTCGCACAAGTGCAAAAACAATCGCAAGTGTTGCAAGTAATGCAATTACCTTATTAATCTGATCATTATTATCTAAGGTAAAGCCGACAATTGCTGGAGTTATCAACAAGCCAACTAAATTCATTACCTTAATTAATGGGTTAATTGCCGGGCCAGCAGTATCTTTAAATGGATCTCCAACAGTGTCGCCAACCACAGTTGCCTTGTGTGCCTCAGATCCTTTTCCACCGTACTTGCCATCTTCAATCATCTTCTTTGCGTTATCCCACGCTCCACCTGAGTTAGCTAAGAACACTGCCATTAGAGTTCCAGTGCCAATTGCACCAGCCAAGTATGCACCAAGGGCGCCAACACCTAAACCAAAACCAACTGCAATTGGTGCCATTACTGCAAGTAATCCTGGTGTTGCAAGTTCACGTAATGAGTCACGGGTGCAGATATCAACTACCCGGCCGTACTCAGGCTTAACCTTGCCGGTCATAATTCCTGGATACTTTTTAAATTGGGCGCGAACCTCCACTACAACCGCTCCGGCAGCCCTTGATACTGCATTAATTGCAAGCCCTGAAAACATAAAGACCACCGCTGCGCCAATTATTAATCCAACTAAGTTTCTTGGATCAGCCACATCTAATACACCTTGTAGTGAAAGTACTTGATCCTTAACTATTAGGCCTTTTTCTAATACTGAGTTTTTAATAGCATCGGTAAATGCACCAAACAAAGCTGTTGCTGCAAGTACCGCGGTAGCGATTGCAATACCTTTTGTAATTGCTTTAGTGGTATTACCAACTGCATCTAAGGATGTAAGAATCTTTGCGCCTTCACCCTTAACATCTCCACTCATCTCAGCAATACCTTGTGCGTTATCTGAGATTGGACCAAAGGTATCCATCGCAACAATTACGCCGACAGTTGTTAGTAGGCCTGTTCCTGCCAGGGAAACAGCAAATAGTGATAAAACAATTGAGCCGCCGCCTAATAAAAATGCACCAAATACAGCTGTGGCAATTAGTAGCGCTGAGTAAACAGCTGATTCAAAACCAACTGAGATACCAGCAAGAATTACTGTTGCTGCCCCTGTCTTTGAAGATGCAGCCACATCATTTACAGGCCGCTTTCCAACCTCAGTGAAGAAGCCGGTAAGTATTTGAATCGCTGCAGCGAGGGCAATACCAATTAATACTGCTCCATATGCCAGAACTCTTGGATTCACATCAACAGCTTGTGCTTCAGGAGTAAGACCTGACATGTTCAATAATGAGCTTGGTAGATATGTAAAGGTTGCAAAGCCAACTAGAACCGCGCTAATAATCGCACTTGTAAAAAATGAACGGTTAATTGCATTCATTGCAGTTTTATCTGTAGGTCTTAATTTAGTTAAGAAAATACCAAGGATTGCGGTAATGATTCCAATTGCCGGAACAATTAATGGATAGATAAGTCCAGCATCACCAAATCCTGCTTTTCCAAGGATTAATGCTGCAACCAGAGTTACCGCATATGACTCAAATAGATCTGCTGCCATACCAGCACAATCACCAACATTGTCTCCAACGTTATCAGCAATAGTTGCCGCATTTCTTGGGTCATCCTCAGGAATTCCTTTTTCAACCTTGCCAACTAAATCTGCGCCAACATCGGCTGCTTTTGTAAAGATACCGCCGCCGACTCGCATAAACATCGCAAGCATTGCAGCACCAAAACCAAAACCTTCTAATACTGATGGGGCATTCTCTTTGTAAATAATTACTACCAGGGAGGCGCCAAGTAAGCCAAGGCCAACAGTTGTCATACCAACTACACCGCCGGTACGAAATGCAATCTGAACCGCACGTTGTGCTGATTTCTTTCTAGCAGCCTCTGCCACACGAACATTTGCTCTTACCGCCAGCCACATTCCGTTGTAACCAACTAATGCTGAAAAGCCAGCACCAACTAAGAAAAATATTGAACGACCAACCCTGATATCAGTATCACCAGGAAGAGCGAATAAAAGTACAAAAACAATTGCCACAAAAACTGAGAGTGTTTTAAATTGCCGAGAGAGATAAGCTGCTGCGCCCTCTTGAACAGCGGCGGCAATATCTTGCATCTTTGCAGTTCCTGCACCTTGTGCTAATACCTGAGCACGTAATGCGTAGGCGACGGCCAATGCCAATAATGAAATCCCTAGAATTACATATACGTAGTTGAGGTTACTTCCACTTACTTGGACAAGATTCAATGAACTCTCCTTGGCTAGGGCTCGGCTGTGAGCACAAAACTTACGACGGGTGAGTTTACGCATACCCCTAACCCTTTTTACAAATAAATAGGTATATGGCTGTTAATTCACGCTCATCAGCCCTTTCTCAGAGGGGGGCGATAACCTTGTGCTCATGGGAATTTTCTCCGCTGAAAACGCCATTAACTCATTTGGGTTAATCGGTATCTTCACAATTCTCTTTGTCGAGACTGGCCTACCAGTTGTTTTAGGACTTCCTGGTGACTCACTTTTATTTCTTGCCGGCGTCTCTGCCTCTGGTACCGGCGAAAAATTAAATGTTCACCTATCACTAACAGCGCTAGTAATTGGCACACCAATTGCTGCAATTTTAGGTTCCCAACTTGGTCACTGGCTGGGAGATCGCTACGGCGTTAAGTTATTTCAAAACCCAAAATCTAAATACTTTAATCCATCCCGTCTTGAATCTATGAAGCTTTGGGTTGATAAGTATGGGATGGGCAAAATGATCTTCTTGGGAAGATTTATTCCAATTGTTAGGCACTTAGTAAATCCGGTATCTGGAATCTTAGGATTTCCGTATAGAAAATTTTTGTATTGGAATGTGGTAAGCGCGCTAGTTTGGACGCAAAGCTTTATTTGGGGCGGCTATTACTTGGGTGAAAAGTTAAAGGGTTCGGTTGATCACTATATTTTGCCAATTGTTGCAGTAATAGTTCTGCTTTCAATTTCTCCGATTATTTGGGAAGTTTATAAGGGATTTAAGAAAAAAGGTAAAAATTAAATAATGAAGGTTCTTCACATTATAACCAGAATGAATACTGGTGGACCTGCAGTTTTTTTAGACCATCTAACTGATGCCATTTCAAAGTTAGATTGTGAAAGTGTAATTGCATATGGTCATTGCGAGAGTAACGAAGCTGATTACACAGATAATCACAAATTAAATGCAAAGTTGGTAAAGATAAAATCTTTGCACAGATCCTTAAATCCAATTGATGATATCCGTGCCTTTTCCCAAATCAGAAAAGTAATAAAACAAGTAAAGCCAGATCTTGTTAATACCCACACTTCAAAGAGTGGAGTTTTGGGAAGATTGGCTGCGAAAACAGTTAGTAGAAAAATACCCGTAGTTCACACTTTCCATGGCCATTTAATTTATGGTTACTTTGCTCGCTACAAGTCATTTGTTTTCACAATTATTGAAAAATTTATGTCAGTATTCACAGATTCGGCAGTTGCTGTTACTGGCGAAACTAAGAAGTCACTTATTCGCCTTGGTATTGGCAAGAAGCTAAATTGGCAGGTAATTCCGATTGGGATACCGGTCCAAAATAAACCTATTAAGGATTTAACTTCTAGTAAAGTCTTAAAAATATTATGGGTTGGTCGTTTTACTAATATTAAAGATCCTTTATACGTAATTGATGTATTTGAATCTTTGGCCGATCAGGGTGGATTACAGATTGAATTAACTATGGTCGGTGAAGGTGAACTTTTTGAAAAAGTTAAAACTTCTGCCCGTAACCTTCCGATTACTTTTACTGGTTGGATGGTAAATCCCTTTGAGAATATTAAAGAGTTTGATTTGTTAATGCTAAGCAGTAAAAATGAAGGATTACCTTTAGTAATGCTAGAAGCTGCAAATTACGGGCGAGCCACGATTAGTAGGAATGTTGGTGGAGTTGGGGAGTTTATTAAGGATGGAGAAAGTGGTTATTTAATTAATGGGGACTCTTCTGAAATGGCCGAGAAATTAAAGCAAATTTCTCATAGTAAAAAATCTTTAACAGCGGTTGGATTAGTAGCTAATAAGCTTCTAATCAATAAATTTTCTGTGGATAAAATGGCTAGTGAGTATTTATCTTTATACTCTAAATTAATTATTAGCTAGTAATTCTGCGTTTGCATCTTTTAAAATATCACTTAAGCTTTTAATTGGTGCCCATCCTAAAATCTCTTTTGCTGCCTGATTGCTAGTAACTAGAGCAAAACTGTCTCCAGCTCGCCTTTCGGTAAATTTGTAATTTATTTTCCGCCCAAGTGCAGATTCGGCTGCAGCCACAACTTCAAGTACGGTAGACCCAGTAGCTGTTCCTATATTAATTATTGAATTTCCAGGTTTATCTAAGTGGATCAATGACTTAACTAATGCGTTTACTAAATCAGTAACATGTACAAAATCTCTTACTGGGGTGCCATCTGAAGTGGGCCAATCATTACCGTTAATTAAAAGTGGTTTTGCCTCTGAGCTTTGCAAGATACTTGGGATTAGATGTGTTGCACCTTCGTGTTTTATTCGTAGCCACTTGTGATCACTATTTTTTAAAGCTCCGCCAACATTAAAGAATCTGAAGCTAATTGTGGAAATCTCAAGTGAAGCTGCGTTTTTTGCTAAATATTTATCAATCTCAAGTTTTGTTTGTCCGTAAACATTAACCGGAGATTCTTTCGATTTTTCAGTGACTGGGTAATCTTCTGGATCACCATACACAGCAGCGGTTGACGCGAAAACAAATTTTTTAATTCCTTTTTCTTTACATATTTTTAATAAGTTTAATGTTCCAGCCACATTTACGTTTTTATACAAATCTGGCTTACTTTCACCTTCTTCAACTCTAATTTTTGCGGCAAGATGGA
>Ga0214921_10001772_pt1 | contig 36254 bp, 59 predicted proteins | sample LL1505_MetaG_FD_177992 | JGI IMG/M metagenome (GOLD analysis project Ga0214921, IMG submission 177992) | Freshwater microbial communities from Lake Lanier, Atlanta, Georgia, United States - LL-1505 | ecosystem: Environmental > Aquatic > Freshwater > Lake | place: USA: Georgia | collected... | reverse complement strand
AGAAGTCAAGTAACAGAAAATACGAAGTTATGAAGAATGTAAATAATCAAGCAGGTAGTCAAGTAGAGTATCAACTAAGGAATCAAGTAAGTAGTCAAGTATGGGAGCAAGTATGGGAGCAAGTAAGTGATCGAGTATATAATCAAGTAGATAATCAAGTATGTTATCAAGTAAGGAATCAAGTATGGAGTCAAGTATGGGAAAAAGTATGGAATGAAGTATCGATTCAAGTGAGTCATAAAGTATGGAATCAAGTGAGAAGTCAAGTAACAGAAAATACGAAGTTATGAAGAATGTAAATAATCAAGCAGGTAGTCAAGTAGAGTATCAACTAAGGAATCAAGTAAGTAGTCAAGTATGGGAGCAAGTATGGGAGCAAGTAAGGAATCAAGTAAGTAGTCAAGTAAGTGAAAAAGTATGGAATGAAGTAGCGACTCAAGTGAGTCATAAAGTATGGAATCAAGTGAGAAGTCAAGTAACAGAAAATACGAAGTTATGAAGAATGTAAGAAGTAAAGTAGGGAGTATAATAAATTGCGAGGTATGGGGAAAAGTATGGGATGAAGTACAGAGTGAAATATCGGATAAAACAAATTATAAAGTAGATAGTCAGATAAACAATACAATATATACCGAGACACAAGAACAATTATATATTCAAGTAATTAACCAGATAAGACAAAATATAAAGTTATGAATAATACAAGCGAGAAAGGATGTAAACAAGTATGGAGTAAATTAAATTGCGGATTAATAAATAAAGTAAGTAATGAAGTAGGTGCGGAAGTATGGATTCAAGTAATACATGAACTACAGGTGCCAATATGGGATCAAATAAATAATCAAGTCTTTAGTAATGTGAGTAATGAAATACGAAGACATGTAAAAATAATATGAAGTTATGAAGAATGTAAATAATCAAGCAGGTAGTCAAGTAAGGAATCAAGTATGGAGTCGAGTATGGGAGAAAGTGAGTAGTCAAGTAAGTGAAAAAGTATGGAATGAAGTAGCGACTCAAGTGAGTCATAAAGTAAATAATCAAGTATATAATCAAGTATATAATCAAGTAAAACTAAATATAAAGTTATGATTATTTTAATGTCTTTTATTGATGTTTTATTTGGATGTTATTATCTTATGTTGTATCTTTGTATTCATGTTATATCCTGGGGAAGTATTATTATGTTTATTCCCCGCAAAAATTAATAACTTTTTAAATTGATTGTTATGTTGACTGTATCTGATTTAACTCCTGTGCCTGTAACTCTAGAAAATTTAGATGAAAGTTCTATTGGGAGGAATGTCATGTATTTAGAGGATTGGAAAACTATTAATGTAAAGTTTGAACATGGAGTCATTACTAAATTTAATGATAAATATGTTTTTGTTGACTTTACCGGAAATGGCCATGGTGTCGCTTGTTCCCCTCAAAAAATGCTGTTCACTCCTAAAGCTCAATCGTTTTATGGAGGATTAATTGAATATAAAAAATAAAAATAAAGTTATGAAAAACGAAAACACTCAAATAAGATCTATTTTGCGTAATGACCTCATAGATTGCTTGTGGGAAACTTTAGGAGAACGAATGGATGCAGATGATTCAGACAAAGCTTCCATGACTATAGTTAACAATGAACGTATGCGTATGATGTTTGATCAATTGAAAAATTCTATTAGTTTTCAAATTAACATGAAAATATCTGAAGTTAAACCAAAAATTCAGTAAACAACAAAACATGAAGTTATGAGGACTACAAAGCAAATTAACCAAAAGATGTATCAAGTAAGGACGCTTTTGATTAATCAACTAAGTGAAAAAGTAGTAAATAAATTAAGAAAAAAAGTATGGGACAAGGGAAATAAGCAAATATGGGATCGAATCGGAAATAGAGTAGAGAGCGAATTAGAAGCTAAAATACTAAATCAAGAATGGGAACGCATAAGACAAATTTTAGAAATATGAAGAATGTTGAACAGGAAGTATGGAAACGCATAAGTTGTCAAATTGATAGCCTGTGGAGACTAAAAGGAACCCACGTCCAGGAAGAAGTCGAAAAAAATGTGAGTAGCACAGTGAGAATGGGAAAATTATGGAATCAAGCAGGTTATCAAGTAAACAAGCAAATACGTATTCAATTAAAAAAAAATAATCATGAATAATCTTAAAAATGTTATGTCGGGCCAGATGAATGATAAATTAGTCCAGACATTATTAAAATTTAGAAAAGGATTTGATTGGCATGTAAGTAATAAAGTTTGGATTATAGCAGATGCTAAAGTGAATGATTCAATATTTCTCCAAACAGAAAATAGAGTAAAACAAAATATTAGGTTATGAAGAATATAAGAAGTAAAGTATTAAATAATGTAAATTATAAGGTTAGGGTTATGTTATGGAATCATCTATCTATTCAAGTGGAGCAGGAAATAACTGATAAAGTAGGTAATAATGTTGAAGATTTATTGGGACGGCAAATATTTAATAGTGTAATAGTTCAAGCATGGATTAAATTGGATAATGAAGTAAATTTAATCATGTGATTATGGAGAATATACATAATGTTAAAGATGATATTAGCTCTGTAATTGAAAGTATCCAGGCTGAGATGAGAGAGCTAGAAAAAGATGAAATATCAAGTAAAGTAATTAAAAAATTTAGCCAGCTAATTAGTTTGCGAATAATGGATCAAATAAGATTTAAAGTATGGCATCAAGTATGTGAGGAAGTAAAAAAAGAATTTTAGATTATTAGATATGTATTCCCCGCGAAATACTAAACATTAACAAAATATTAACATATACTTGACGTATAAAATTAGGAAAAGTCCAAGAATGTTATTATATTTGCATCATAATTAATTTATTACCTTTCAAAATTGTTATATAATGAAAAAAATAGAAAGTTTGACCCCGGAGCAAGAGGCAAAGTTGGATTCCCACAGAGAAAAGTGGTTGAGTAAAGTTTTTAATTATGAGTTTTACAATAACCATGATAAAGACAGAACAGAGATTTCAATGAAAAGGCTATACAAGTTTTGCGGATTGGAAGAGCCGGAAGTACTTTTGCTAGACAGTCCTATGCAATGTCAAGTTAAAGTAAATGAACTGATGGGAAATAAAGATAACCTAGTATATGAGCCGTTTTCATCCTATATCAATGTTGATGACATTTCATGGCTATCTTTCTACAGTTTCTTTATGGATAATTTTGATATTCTTGATGAATACAAAGATGATTTTAATTTAGTCCTAGAATGTGTTGAAAACTCCTATCTTCAAATACAAATGGACAAAGTTTGCCTCGTGTCTAAGTATCCTAAAAAAATATCCAGGAACGAAAATAACGACTTACATTGTACTACGGGATTTGCAATTGAATTCGCTGATGGATATGGGCAGCACTATGTTAATGGTAGATTCTTGGAAAAAGAGTTATTTGAAGAATGTAGCTCATTAATTAATGCTAAGATTGCTTTTCATAATCAAGATAACGAAGATATTAAAGCTGCTATCATTACCATAATTAAAGAAAATTACGGAAATGAGGGAGTCCTAGAAATGTTAGATGCGTCTATTGTAGATGAGCAAACTGTAGTACATAAGAACGGGTATGAGGAAATAATCAGATTGTATAAAACAAATAAAACATACTCATTCTTACAAAATAGCAAAGGTGAGTTGGACCAACCTTACGCATGGATTGAGTTTACTTGTCCTAGCACAAAATCAGTATATTTAATTGACACTTGTCCTACATTTAAAGATGCTGTAAAATGTGCTAAATGGCATAGACCTGATAATGTACCAGGTGACATAGATTATATTTGGCAATCTGCAAACTAAATTTAAAACTATTATTATTATGAAAAGCAAATTAAAATTCAAGAACGAAGGCTTTCATCAAGGCGATGTTCAATTCTTTACACTATTGGATTTACCTAAGGGTATTAAAAAGATAGAGAAAAGATTTATAGCTGCATCTGAAAGGTCTGGTAGTTTTCATGCTTTATTTGGTAACTACGACATTTACGAATTTGAAGATGGAGGATTTGTTATCGATGCTCATGAAGAGTGCATACTAAATCATTCTTTACAGTCAGAACTAAAAGGTTTGGGAGTTACATTGGATAAAGCTATGATAACGACGAAGAAAGATCACAGGCATACCGTAGTTCCCGCGGGCAAATACTTTGTAGGCATCCAGACAAGATTTGATCCCTTAGCGAATGCAAAAAAGAATGTAGCTGACTAAAACTCAATAAAAATAGTCGGGTGGGCATAATGAGGAATGGTTCCAAGTCCAGTAAAGTGGTTGCTTATCCGGTTCGAGTCCGGCCCTGACTATTTTTTCACCTCTAAAATAAATAAAATGAATATACCAACAGCAGAAGACTTATTAGCTAATAGTATTGATGGACTAAGAGATTTTATTGATGATGATGATATATTTTTTTTCTATAAAGGAGTTGTCTGTGAATTTGCTAAGGAATTTGCTGCAATGCATGTTGAAGCAGCTTTGAAAGAAGCATCTAAAAATGTAGACATGAATAAAGAATATTATGAATCATTACAAGAAGGTACTAATGGTGGTATTGATATAGAAACTATTTTAAGTGCTTATCCATTTGAAAATATTAAATAAAATGAGCAAACAAACGGCAGTTGAATTTTTACTTATAAAGTTTAATGAATATGTAAAATTATTTGATATTGATGAGAATCATCTTATTTTATTATTACAAGCAATAAAACAAGCAAAAGAAATGGAAAAGGAGCAGATAATAGAGGCACATGGTGCAAAACAATATCACAAAACTATAAACGGCGAACAATATTACAACGAAACCTATAACAAATAAACTATGACACAACAAACAGCGGTAGAATGGTTGATAGAGCAGTTAATAAAAGCAGATAAAGAATTAGATGGTAGAAGAAAAAATGAAGACGCTATCATATTAAAGCTCAATCCTACAAAACTATTTGAACAAGCCAAAGAAATGGAAAAGGAGCAGATGATTTTATTTTATTTAGAAGGATGTAAAAATAGTTATGGTATAGATGCACATGAGAAATATGATAGAATTGATGGAGAAAATTATTACAACAAAAATTATAAAAAAGACAAATGACACCAAAAGAAAAAGCAGAAGAATTAGTATTAAAATATCTAAGAATTGATAATAATACTAAAGAGTGGTTTAATTCTCATATAGCCAAACAATGTGCTTTGATAGCGGTGGATGAGATACTCAGGTCAGAACCAAGAAGTCCAAGCAATGTTGATTGGGATGATGTAGGTGGAACACATCAATACTATTATGAAGCTCAAAGAGAAGAAGCTGATAAGTATTGGCAAGAAGTAAAGAATGAAATTATAAATCTTTAAAAACAAAGACAATGTATAACGATTTTTTAGAAAAACAAGCTAATGATGTTAAAGATGATATTAGCTCTGTAATTGATGATTTAATTGAAGAAATTCATGAACTAGAAGAAGCTAATGAAAAGTTAGAAGAAACTATTGAAGTTTATGCAGAAATCATTGAAGGACTTAAAGCTAGAATTCATGAACTTGAAAGTGAACTAGATAACAAATAAATGATAAATATTAAAAAAAGATATCATGAAAAGTGTAATTATTGGAGACATTCATGGTAGGATATTATGGGAAAAAATTGTTGAAAAAGAAAATGATGCAGATAGATTCATATTTGTAGGAGATTACTTTGATACACATGAAAGTATAAGAATTATAGTTCAATTACATAATTTTATACGTTTGATTGAATTTAAGAATAATTCAAAAGCAGATGTTATTATGTTAATTGGTAATCATGACTTTCATTACATGCCTTTTGCTAATGAAACATATTCAGGACATCAAAGAGGACATCATCATACTATTCAGTCGTTATTGATGGAACATATAAATGAGTTATCTATGTGTTATAAGATGGATAAGTATTTATTTAGTCATGCGGGAGTTAGTTATAATTGGTTAAAATATTGGCTGGATAAAAATAAGATTAAAATTAGATTTAATGATATTGATGTTCTTGTTAATGATTTATTTATTAATTGTCCCCGCGCTTTTAAATTCTCCGGGTGGGATCCATACGGAGATAGTGTTGAATCCTCTCCTATTTGGATTCGGCCTAAGTCATTACAGGAATCTAACTACGATACATTAAGGAAAGAATTTATCCAGGTTGTAGGTCATACTCAGCAAAAGAAAATTGATATTAAAGGACAAACTACAGGAGGTAGATACTATTATATTGATACTCTAGGAGAGAGTCGAGAATATCTAATTATTGAAGATGGTGAAGTCAGTGTAGGACAATTAACAGATTAAATATGAAAAAAGAAAGTTTTAAAATAATCTTAAAGTCTTATTATGATGTTTGTATTCACATGTACAATTTACAGGATATTGGATTTAATTTTTTGGAGAATAAGCGTTTCCCTATAGATGATTTGATTACTTCTATATTTAGTCAAAGCATATTGTCCCATTATAAGGATGAAGCATTGAATTGGATAACATGGTATATTTTTGAATTTATTAGAACTCTTGGTGCTAAGTCGGATGAAGATTTCATGTATCCGGATAAAGAACCTGCTGCATGGGATTCTAATAAAAATCCTATATGTTTTAATATTGATACATTGTACGATTATGTAAATGAGCATTATAAACTTGAAAGCAACGACAAGTGGAAAATATGAAAAATAAGTAAAAATGTACTAAATAAAAAAAATATGAGAGAAAAAGAGTTAAAAAAACTAGGCTTTGAAAAAGAATTTACCGATGATAATGCTCACTATTATGTTTTTGATATTTTAGAAAGTGTTACATTAATAACAAATCAGTGTAGTGACGAAGTTATTGATGGAGAGTGGTCTGTTTCTTTTTTAAATTTTGATAAATCTACTATTAAATATAGTACTTTTGAGCAAGTGGAAAATATTATAAAGGCAGTAAATAATGTAGATAAGCAATGATATTAAAATCTGAATCTAAAGTAGTGCATTGTAAAAAAGAAATATACGATATATACATTGGAAGACCGAGTAAATGGGGTAATCCTTTTACTCACATAAAAGATGGTAAAACACTTGCTAAATATGTAGTAGATACGAGAGAAGAAGCTGTAGAAGCTTATAAAGAGTGGATTACGAATGGGGAAGGAAAATATCTTTTAGTTTATTTAGATGAATTAAAAGATAAAACATTAGGATGTTGGTGTAAGCCAAGGGCATGTCATGGAGATGTATTATTAGAATTATTAAATAAATTAACCCCAAAAAATAAATAATATGAAATTAGAATCTATATTAAAAAATTACCCGGATGAGACATTCCTGAAAGCTGATGGATTTGATGATGCTATAATTGGATTTGATGAACAATCTTTGAGACTTATCTATTCCATGTCTAAGTGTCTTGATATTCTCATGGAAGACATGTCAGATGAAGATGCTTTAGAACATTTCTACTATAATGTTAGCGGTGCTCATGTCGGAGAACAGACTCCTATCTGGTGTAATGATCTTGATTAACTTAAATTTATTATTATGTACATTTTAATTATTTTATTCATTGTTATAATTGGTTATATCCCCGCGATAATATTATATTACTACATCAAATCATACATATCTTATAAAATAGGATTACATCGTTTAGAGAAGAAGTACGGGAAAATGGGAGACAAGCGTAACCGGTACAAATTTCCTCCTGTCTCTTTCAAAGATGTTTTAAGATGTTTTTCAAATAAACGAGAAGATAAATACCATTACCTCGGTATTTCCTGGAATATTTTTAATAAAGATACTGATTTACATGATTACTTAGAAGATTTTATTATATTTGTCGCGAAGAAAGCCAAACCTTGGTGGTGTCCTGCATTTGTTCTAAATCTCCTCCATTTATTTGCTAATGATAACTCAATAGTAAGATGTAGAGACATACATTTGTCAGCTGCTTTTAAATATCTTACAGGAGGAATATTAATAACTGACATAAAAATAAAGTATGGTACACTAAGAGTTTATGGATATTTCACCGAAGAAATAGATGACGAATTAACAAAATTAGAAAACTTAATTGATCCTCACTTGGAGGCTTATTAATATGATAACTACTGACAGAAAAGAATATCTCAAAAATAGATTTGCAAATTTATCCGAAGAGAAAAAAGAAGAGCATAGAAGAAAAAGGTTAGCTGATTATCATTCTATGTCTGAATATGCTAAACAAAAAGAAAAAAAGAGAAGACAGCTATATTATATAAAAAATAAAGAAAAACTAATTAAGAAACAAAAAGAATACTATGCGCAAAGAAGAGAAATATATGTGGAGTACGCTAGGAACAAAAGAAAAAAAGAAAAAGAATTGAAAAAATCTATAATTAGTTTGGAAATTACAAAAAATTGAATTATCTTTGCGTCATTAAATATATAGTTTATGAAAAATGAAAATAGTGTTTGTTTTGTGTCCTCAATAAATAGTATTCTGGATATTCCGAACGCTGATAATATAGAGCTAGCTGTTATAAATGGATGGTTTTGTATTATAAAGAAAGGTTCTCATTCAGTTAACGATTTAGTTGTATGTGCTACGACAGATGCTGTAATACCTTTAGAAATTTCAGAAAAATTAGGCGTAACTAATTATCTCCGAAATAAAGAAAGAGTGAGAACAATTAAATTAAGAGGTGTTTATAGTGAATGCTTAATAATGCCTATTGATTTGATTCCAGAGAATAAAAGAAAATATGGCGAGGATTTAATGGACGTGCTTAAAATATATAAGTATGAACCTCCAGCTAGACTTATCACCTTATCTAGCGGAAAAAAAAGAAAATATCATGAAAATCCCAATTTTTCTATTTATTATAAATTTCCTAATTTTAAAAATGTTCCTAATATTTTTGATGAATATGATTATGTAGAAATAACAAGGAAAATACATGGAACAAACGCGAGGTATGGAATTGTTAAGAAAACTAAATTATCTCTATGGGATAAAATTAAAAAATTCTTTGGGTTTGATTTAGGTTGGGGAGAATATGAATTTGTAATAGGTTCTCATAATGTAGAAAAAGGATCCGATTCTCAAGGTTTCTATGATACTAACGTTTGGTATGATATTGAAAAAAAATACGATATCAAAAACAAGCTCTGGAATCTTGTCAAAAAGAATATAAGTATTAAAGGTAGCAATGCTTCCATAGGTAGTGGATTAATAATATATGGAGAAATATACGGTAAAGGTATCCAAAAAAATTATGAGTACGGATTAGATGATATACGGCTTTGTATTTTTGATGTTGAATTAGACAAAAAGTATTTTAATTTAACCGCTGCTGAATATGTAGTTAATGATTATTTAAAATTACCATACGTTGAAGTACTGCATAAAGGACTTTATTCAGAAGAGGTAAAAAATAAGTTTGTATTTGATAATTTTATAAACAACACCAAAGTTCCTCATGAAGGTATTGTTATAAAATCTGTCGATGGAAATAGAGCAAAAGTAGCTAAAGTAATAAACCCAGATTACTTAATATATAGCGAAAAAAATAATGTAGAAGATTCTCATTAATTCACAATTATAAAAAACAAAAATGACTGAAAAAAAAGCTGATTTATTGATTAAAAGTTTAGTTTTATTAGCTGTTTTATTTTTAAATGCACTAGCTTCTTTGCTTTTCATGTTTCTATTTAATTATTCTATCTCTTCTTATTTTGAAATGAGAAACATTAATTTTGTAGAATCTCTATGTTTATACTTTTTAATAAAGTTTATGCTTGAAAATCCATTGAGCAAACTTAATGTTGACATAGAAAAAAATTGAAATTAATGCATTGAATATAAAGTGCTTTTACGGAAGCACTTTATATTTATTTAAAAAGATATGAATATAGATAGTGTTAAATTTGGAAACCAGCCTAAAGAGTATATCGATAAGATAAAAAATGATAAATACGGCAAATTAAAAAAAGCCAAAGATTCCGGAATGTTGAAAGAATTTATAGAAAAATATCCACCCCCTGCAAATTCTTCAGATATTTCAAAAAATGAATTAAAATATCTAAAAAAGATATCAGATAATATTACAAAAGAACAGGAAAGATTTTGCTTTTACATGGAGCATCACCATTTAGATTTTTTTGTTAAAGTGGCGGAAAAACTAGGAATTAAAGGGGTAGACAGAAAAAAAATTAATTCCTGGTCCGATGAGGTTTTCCCAATAGTATATTATATCAAAGATTATTTTAATAGACCAAGACCTAATGAATTGGCCGGTGAATATGGGATTAACTTGCATCCTGTAACTAGAACAGATGCAAATTCAGCTGCATATCCTTCAGGGCACACAATTGATTTCCTGGTGATGATTTACCAATTAATGAAACTGAAACCGTCATCAAAAGATTATTTTCTAGATTTATATAATAAGATAAAAGATGTCAGGGAATTGTCCGGAGTTCATTATCCCTCAGATGGAGACGGGAGTGAAGAATTGTTCAAGTTAATGTTAAAATATAAAATAATATAGTTATATTTGCAAGATAAATCAACAGAATTTATTGTGCAAAATTTAGTTTATTAAAAAGTTTCAAACAATGAATGTAGAATTGATTGATTTCATGGGTAGTGACACGAAAATTGCTAATGTAGCTAGGGTATCTTATGAAAAAGAAGCCGCTAATTTTTCTGTTGATCAAAATGATAATTTACTAGAATTTTTATGGGAGGAAAGTCATACATCTCCCTTCAGACATGCTCAACTTCAATTTAGAGTAAAATGTCCTATCTATGTTGAAAGGCAGTTAAGAAAGCATGAGATAGGCATTGAAGTTAATTACCCGTTAGAAAATATGTCTATAAATTCAATATCTGGAAGATATGTCGATTTTTCAGATTCTTATTATTTTATTGATGAATTCAGAGAACAATCTAAAGACTCTAAGCAAGGAAGTGGTGCAAATCTATCAAAAGAAAATAATGACATCGCTATAAAAATACAAAACTATGCAATAAATGAATGTAGAGATGCTTATGATAAATTTTTAGATTTAAATATATCTAAAGAACAAGCTAGGTCAATTCTCCCTCTAGCACTAGAAACTACATTTATATGGACATTAAGTTTTCTTGCTTTTATGCACCTCGCGAAATTAAGACTAAAAAATGATGCACAGAAAGAAACTAGAGATATAGTCAGAGACATGTTAAAAGCAGTAAAAGAAATTGATAACAACCCATTTAGAAAATCTATAGAATTATTAGAAAGAAAATCAGAAATATTTATTGTTATCGATAATGAATCTGATATTAAAGGAGTATTTTCAAGTATTAAAAAATTAAAAAAAGAATATTTAAAAAAAGGTTGGTTATTTGATAAAAATTCTTTATCTTTGCAGAATAATTTGAAAACATTGTTTATTGTTAATAAAGAATTAAACGAAATTTTATGAAAAGAGTAAAAGATGTATTTTACATTGAGGGAATTGTCGGCCAAGACATGTATGCTTCTTTGTTTAGAAAAAGTTTATATGGAGAACTAAACTACGATAAAACAATCATTTTTGATGAAATTATATCAAAAATAGATGGGGAATTAAGAATACTTTCATTAGTATACCCTGGTAAAGATGCAAACGTTATACAGGATAATGAATTTCATTCTGAGAAAACACAAGGAATAAAGAAAACCGGATTAGTTTCTGATAAAATAGATAATGTATTTTTTGTGTACCCTCCTACTGGATGGTATGAAAGTGAAGTGCATTTAGATGATAATGGACAAATTGAGCAAGTTATTTTTGACTTTAAATTTTTAGATTCGGAAGAAGTTGAGAATGTAGAAAATCTTCTATTCTTCGATACAAAGTACATGAGGATATTCATGGATAGCATGCTTAAAATAAAAGATGGTTACAAATTCAAAAACTTAAATTTACTATGTCAAAACAAATAGAAAATAATCTAGAAGTTAATTTACATTATCCGGAATTTATTATTGTTTCTACTTCAGAAAAGGCAAAAGAAACATATATTTTCGAATCTATAAATGATAATGGAGTTCCTAAATTAAGTAAATTTGGGGGATTAGAAGAATTAAGTGGGATTGCAAAAAGATGGGGAAATGAGAATTGGGATTCTAAAGAACAAGCTGTAGAAAAATTTAAACCGAATTCTTACGAACTATATAGAAAAAAATTAAAAAATTTTGGAAACGCAGATTTGTATAAATTAAAAAATGATTAATATGAAAAAAATTTTTGTTTTTGTTTTTATGTTGATTTCAGCTAAAGGTTTTTCTCAATACTTTAGTTTAAATGCTAATCCTGTCAGAAAATCTATAGACAGTATTATTTGTTTAACTATAGAATACAAGAAAAAAGCTCCAGCTCCTTGCAGTATAGAAATGGATACCTATGAAGTTACTGCTTATATGATAAGAGTAGGATTATATGATAGGGCTATAAAATCAAGTCCCGATATCATAAAAATAAAATTAGGTATTCAGAACTACTATTACTACTCTGTTATCTATAACTCTTATGAAAAGGCTGCTAAAGATTTAATAAGATTAAAAAAAGCAGGTTTTTGTGATGCTTTCATAACAACGCCTCCTTTTGATATAAAGATTTTTTCTTTATTTCCAGAAAAGGTACTTAGTTCTGCGAATAATCAATTTTAATACCAAAAGGCCTGCTAAAAGCAGGCCTTTTGTATCTAATATTTATGAAAACACCTTTAGAAAATATTTTATATTGGGCGGAAACTAAAAAAGAGGAATATAATAATTTAATAGATTTTTCGAATGATCCGCTTTTTTATTCGGGAAGAATAGATGTTTTATTGGAGATTGTAAATCAAATTTATAAAAATATACAAAAGGAAAAAGATATAATAAAAAAAGCCTATGATGATGGTAGAAATGGGGTAGGAAATAGCGAACAATACTACCAGTCTTTGTTTAATTCAGATGATTGAGTAAATAAGCGGTCTGATAAATTAAACTTGATATTTCATCGCAAATATTCATTAAATAAGTATCTTGTGGAAGGTCTTTAGATTTGCTCTCAACATATTTACCTAATAAATCAAAATACTTTAAAATATCTTGGTCTTTATTCATGTTTGATATACTTCCAGGTACTTTTATATCTTTTATAATTCCATATTTGCCTTGGTAAGATTCAGCTAATTTATCTACTAATTCAAGGATTTCATCATAGTAAGATTGCAAAGCCTTATGCTTGGCAAAAGAAGAAGTTTGTAAATGGTAGATTCTTGTTTGGGTACTAGAGTGGAGTAAAAATCCAATATATTCGTTTATCATAATAGTTTTATATAAATAGTATGATAAATTATAAATTACATAATCTAAGCTTTTCTCAAATAAAAATCCAATAATCTGACTAAAGTTTCTTCATAATCAATACACCCTTCCTTTTCCATGATACTATTCATTGAGTCTATTGTCGTATCGTAATCATCAGAATCAAAGTTTATTTTTAGTGTTTTTAATTTATTTACCACTATAGAATCAGTAGGTTTTTCTTTGAATAAGGAATCTATAAATTTACTGTTAAATCCGAGTAAATCTATATTTGTTTCACTTTTAATTATGGAATCGAATTCTTCTTTTAAAATATCGTAGTCCCATTCACCAGAAAGAGCTATTTTATTATCCGCTATTATGAATGCTCTTTTCTTATCGTCGGTAAGGTGAGTTAGCTTTATTGTGGGGATTTCTTTGAGTTTTAAGTATTTAGCGGCAAGGAATCTACCATGACCTGCTATAATTTCATCCTGTTCATCTATAATTATCGGGTTAAGAAATCCAAACTCCTCAATGCTAGCTGCTATTTTTTCTATTTGAGCTTCGCTATGTATTCTTGAGTTGTAATTAGATTCATTTATTTCATCTACATTTCTAAGTTCTACTTTTAATTTACTCATCATGTCTTTCATTATAGTGTTCAATCAATAATCTAATAACTTCAGCATTTGCTTTTATATTATTTTCATTCATAACGATTTTAAATTTTTTCATCATGTTAGTATAATCCTCAATGTTGTAAGAAAATACAATACTTTTTTTATTTTTGGATGTAGATTTTTCGCGGGAACCTTCAGATAAAATGTCATCATTATTTTGGAATGAATCATTTAACATTTCAAAATCTTCATAATCAAATCCCATGGCCATTGCATCTATGTCAACACTATTTAAATACTCTAGTTCTTCACTTAATTTTGTATAATCCCATTCTCCTAATTCCGTTAATTTATTGTCGGCAATGGTGTAAGCTCTTATCTGATCCTCTGTTAAATTTTCAATACGGATTGCAGGAATTGAATCTATTTGTAATGCTTTTGCTGCCAGGAATCGAGCATGTCCAGCAATAATCATGTTTTTCTTATCAATGAGGATAGGAATGTTAAATCCAAACTCTGTGATGCTCTTCTTTAATTTTGCTATCTGTTCATCCGGATGTATCTTACTGTTTCTTGGATTCTCTGATAATTTATTTATGTCTATATATGTAATATTATTCACCATCTTTTATTGTTTGTGCCCTCCTTTGTCTATAAATCTCTCTATCTTTTCTTTCTTCATATTTTTTTAATGCTCTTATGTTTCCACTTTTAGCTTCTTCAAAGAGTTTCATGTCTATTACATAATCTGCTTTATCGATTCCTTTTTTATATGCTCTATAGACTTCACTACTTTTATTGTAAAATTCATTGGTAAAAGATTCTATATCAGATGTAGGAATATCTAGTACATTTATTATTTTTTCTAATGAATATCCTAATGTTCCTACGCCTACTATTCTTCTTAGAAAATCTTCATCATTATAATTCATGTTTCTGGATTTTGAGATTCATTTCTTAAATTTTTTCTATTTACTCTTTCTCTATATGCTTTTTTCATTTTCATTGATTCTTTTTTTGATTCTTCCCATTCTGCTCCTAATATTTGATGCATCCATTTCCAATAATCCCCGCCTTTTTTTTTCGTCAACCATCTTTCATACTCCTCTCTTCTTAATACATTTTCTTTATGGCATTCCTTTATAAAAACATCGTAAATAAATGCCTCATCTTTTTTCATTTTCTCATGTCTGCCAAATGGGAAATAATAATACATCGCATCAATTAAAAAATATATTCTATCTGCTGAGGAGATTTCATTGAATGTTTTAGAATCTACAACAAATGCAAATAATCCTTTGATAGCATTTATATGTAATTTGTCCCTGCGACGAATTAACCGATCACTATATTCCGCTCCCTCTTCCGCTAATATCTGTAAGTATTTATGAAAATTGTCTAAATCTTTTCTTAAATATCTCCTTAAATAATCCGTAATAATAATACCACCCATTAAAAACTATCTTTTAAATACCTGGAAAAAATTTAATACAGCATCTTTTAATTTTTGTATTATAGATTTCTCCGATTGTTTTGCTTTTTTAATTGCATCTACTATCTTTGACACATTTTCGGTAACTATGACTCGATTTCCCTGAGAAGTAGTCATCTTTAATTTGTATATGTCATCAGGATTAATCGTAGTCCTAAAATCTTCTTGTTGTATTGTATATTTTATTTTCGTAGTCCTTTTTCTAGGAGTTTTTTCCGGAGAAACTGAATTTTCCGTTTTCTTTTTAGGGGCCATAATTTGTAGTTTAAAAAATTAGTCAATTACTTTATTATAAATAGTGTTATTGTGCCATAAATTTACTGTTTTATTTTATATTATACTAATAGCGATTTGATATATTTTTTTTTATGTTATAATAAATGTCAAAATCCTTGTAAGCTAATACGCTTATTAATTTCTCTGCTTGTTCGCTTATAGTGTAATTTATAGATTCCGACTTATTTAAATAATCTAATTCTTTATGTGGTATTCCTAACTTCATGCAAACATCTTTAAAATCCTCTTGTAGAAATTCAGTTCTTCCAATAAAGTTAACTGGTAAATCTATCCAGGAAACCTGTGTTACATAATCATCCATTCTACTTCCGTGTATATTAGAATAAAACCAAAAATCATTTAATGTCTGCAAAACTAAGATATGTTTTTCATGTAGTATTCCATCTACTGCATCCGGTAAAGAATAATCAGGAGTCAATACTAAGGATAAACCTTTTCCTTCTACTGTGAATCTGTTATTTTCATCCCAAGAATAATTAAGTAAGTCAGAGTAATATGATTTATACCAAGAATAAGGATTTCTAATAAATGTAAACTTATAGTAACTATTCCATACAGTATGTCCATAAATGTCTCTTAATTGAGAAGATGTTTCATGTCCGTATGGTGGAATGTCCTCCGATGAAATACAATCTGGGTCAATCTCCTTAAAAAAAGATTCCACACTAGTAGATCCTGTTTTGGGTATTCTAATATAAATGCACTTATATTTATGAGATATAATCATGATAATGTGTATTATAAATAATTATTTAACGGATTTTTTGTAAAAAGGTTGCGTAAGTGATTTGTTTTTACTATATTTGTAGAATAATCATTAACAAATTAATAAACACTATGAAAACTATTTTTAGGATTAGATTTAAAGCTGAAAAAAACTTTGATATGGTAAAAAAAGGAGAGATATTGGAAATATTTGAGGATATTTTCGAGAACGAAGGCTATCCGTCTGGTTATGTATACAAGGGAGTACCTCCCGGATTTTCTATTGTATCAAAAGATATATATACAGGCTATAAAGACTCTCTGGGGAACAATATTTACGAAAATGATAACATACTGAGCAGATTTATTAGCTTTGATTACAAGCTATGTATGAGGCTAGAAAAGGTGTGGTGGAATACGGATAAACTACAATTTTTTTGCGGGGAATATCCTTTACATATATATCAAGAAAAGAAAGCTGAAGAGATTATAGCAGAGGCTCAAAAAGAGAATACGAAAGCAATTCTAGATGTATTGGGTATAGATTTTAACAGCGAACAAGTAGAAAGTATTATATCTCCTTTTGAAATATTTGGCAATCCTTACGATATGTCGAATAGCCTAAACGGAAAAGAAGATAAATTCTACTCTCCCAAAAAATCAATAAAAGAGATTCTAGTTAATTAAAGTTCCTTTATCATATCAATCATTTCATCCTGTGGGAAAATATCCCATTTGCCGGACATGATGACATTGGTATGAGAAAAAACACCTTTAACCAATCCTTTTTTTACATCATCCTTATAATCCAATGCTGTAAAAGGGTCCTGGGAATTAAAGTAATTGTAGAGGCCTCCCTTTAAATCAATAGAGTGATCATTAGATACTTTTATAAGTAATTTCTTTAATGCTGATATTTGATTATTGGAATATTTATGGAAGTGTCTAAATCCTCTAAAATCTTTTTTTAATGTAACAACTTGACTTGGATGGACTTCTCTTTTTGTATAGGTATAAAATTTAGTTCCTTCTTTAGTAAGATATCCGAAATTACACAACTCGATACCTACAGAACGAGAATGCATATAAGTTGCTCCAATACCTAAATGGTAAGCGTAATATTCTTTTGGAAAAGCCTCTACAATAACTCCATCATATTTGTTTGATGTATTTAAAACACTCTGACCTCCTATAACATATTGAGTTCCTACTCTGCCCCTGGTATCGGTAGCCCATTCATTAATTACACTATACGGATTTTCCCAACCTGCTGTATGATGCAAGAAAATATATTCTTTTTTTGTTGGTGTTTTTATGAATTGAGATTCCGGCATATGACGTCTGTCTATAATTAAATCTCCTGCAACTTCCACTCTACTTAAGAAATCGGTGGTGAGCTCCCCCTCAAAAATAAGATTGACCGTAAAATCATCTAGCTTACCATCAGGATAAACATGATTTTCTCTTTGTACATTTTTTACAGCAGCTTCAGTTAATGGGTCATAATCTCCAGTTTTCATAAACCCGAAAAACTCCTGTATCCTTTTTATCATTTCCATATCTTGCATTTTATTACATTGTTTAAATCAAAAAATATATAAAACATCCTATCTCTTTCCTATTGACATGGCAGCTCCTACTAGTCTACCAATACCTCCTACTTTTCCACTCTTAGGCTTTCTACTGTAATATTCATTTGTCTTCTTAAATGCATTAGGATCATCCTCTAATTCATTTGACATGTATTGACATAGGGTTGTCATGTAATCGTGAGCTTTTGTTATTTTAGATTCAACCCATTCCGGCAAATCATCTCTATCATTTATCATCTTATGAATCTCTAAAGCATATTTCATGATGTCTTTAGCTTGACTTTTTGCCATGCTACCTTCTTCTGCATTTTCTGCATCATTAGGTTTTACATCTGGCATTGCATTTTCTTTTTTCATCTTTAATAATTCTCTTAGTTCTTGTAAATCTTCTTTTGTCAATTTAGTATATTTTTCAATTTCTTTATCTGACATGTCTTTAGCCGCATCTTCTACATTTTTTCCTACTTCTGCTGCTGACATTTTCTTATCTTTATAGGCTTTTACTATCTGAAAGAATTTTTGTTGTTTTTCTGTTTTTGATGGCATTTTAGTTTTATTTATTTTTTATATGTGTTTGGTTCTTCTCCCAAAAATTTTTATAACACACAATCATATATTATTAAATTTGTCTTTGAGTATTCTTCTGTGCAGGCTACATTTACACTTGTATAACCTCCCGCTACAAGTCCTGCATTTTGACTTCCTGCACCTGCTAATGCTCTCCTTGCTGTTATTAAATCCCCTCCTGCTGACCAAGAAGTGCCATTGTATTCTTCGGTGCAGGCTAAATTTACATTTGAATAACCTCCTGATACAAGCCCTAAATTTTGTGTCCCTGCTCCTGCTAAATAACCTCTTGCAGTTATTAAATCCCCTCCTGCTGACCAAGATGTGCCATTGTATTCTTCGGTGCAGGCTACGGGATATCCTATCCAACCTCCTACTGCAAGTCCTTCATTCTGTGTACCTGCTCCTCCTAAACAATATCTTGAAATTATCAATGCCCCTCCTGTTGACCAAGAGGTGCCATTATATTCTTCGGTACAAGATACATTGGCATTTGCATAACCTCCTGCTGCAAGTCCTTCGTTTTGTGTTCCTGCTACTGCTAATGCTCTTCTTGCTGTAATCAAAGCTCCTCCTACTGACCAAGAGGTGCCATTGTATTCCTCGGTGCAAGCTACATTTGCATTTGTATAACCTCCTGCTACAAGTCCTTCGTTTTGTGTACCTGCTCCTGCTAATGCTCTTCTTGCTGTAATCAAAGCTCCTCCTACTGACCAAGAGGTGCCATTGTATTCCTCGGTGCAAGCTACATTTGCATTTGTATAACCTCCTGCTACAAGTCCTGCGTTCTGCGTACCTGCCCCTGCTAATCCATATCTTGCTGTTGCTAATGCCCCTCCCGCAGACCAAGCACCAACACCACTATACCCATAATAAGATACCATAGGTCTTCTATTCACAGAGTCAAACCACATACACATTCCTGTTTGAGATATGTAAGGTCTGTCGGGATATTCCGCAGTGACATAAGAAGAATCAACGCTGCGATCAACGATTTCAGTTGGTGCGTTGTATTCTTCGGTGCAGGATACTACTGCATTTGCATAACCTCCTGCTGCAAGTCCTGCATTTTGTGTTCCTGCTCCTGCTAAACACCGTCTTGCTGTTATCAAATCTCCTCCTGCTGACCAAGAGGTGCCGTTGTATTCTTCGGTGCAGGCTACATTTACACTTGTATAACCTCCTGCTACAAGTCCTTCGTTTTGTGTCCCTGCTCCTGCTAAACCATACCTTGCTGTTATTAATGCATTGCCTGCTGACCAAGATGTGCCATTGTATTCTTCAGTACAAGATAAGTTAGAACCATTAGAACCTCCTGCTGCAAGTCCTGCATTTTGTGTCCCTGCTCCTCCTAAACCATATCTTGCTGTTATCAATGCCCCACCTGCTGACCAAGAGGTGCCATTGTATTCTTCGGTGCAAGCTAATCCAATACTTGTATAACCTCCTGCTGCAAGTCCTGCATTTTGTGTTCCTGCTCCTGCAAATAAATATCTTGCTGTTATCAATGCACCACCTGCTGACCAAGATGTGCCATTGTATTCTTCAGTACAAGATGCTGCTGCATTTATATAACCCCCTGCTACAAGTCCTGCGTTTTGTGTTCCTGCTCCTGCTAAATAGCTTCTTGCTGTTATCAAAGCACCCCCTGCTGACCAAGAGGTGCCATTGTATTCTTCAGTACAAGTTAAATTTACATTTGTATAACCTCCTGCCACAAGACCTGCATTTTGTGTTCCTGCTCCTGCGAATACATATCTTGCTGTTATCAATGCCCCTCCCGCAGACCAAGCACCAATCAAAGATGTATTAATACAATAAGAAACCATTGGCATCTTATTTGTTGTGTCAAACCAAAAACAGATTTGGTCTGCATTTATAGGAGATGGTCTTGTTTCAGATGATGCGATAACAGCTCCTTGACTTCCTTGGTTTCCTATTGTACCTTGGATTCCTTGGTTGCCTTGTGGGCCTTGATTGCCTTGAGATCCCGTTGTTCCTTGAATGCCTTGTGCTCCTGTATTACCCTGATTTCCTTGTGGGCCTTGATTGCCTTGATTTCCATTGGTACCTGCTGTTCCTTGAATACCTTGGTTTCCCTGTGCACCAGTTGTACCCTGTAGTCCAGTAGGTCCTTGATTACCTTGGAAACCTTGCGTACCTACTGTTCCATTAGTCCCCTGTACTCCTTGTGCTCCTTGGTTGCCTTGTGCTCCTGTTAGTGATAGATTACTTCTATAGACAACATTACCACTACCGTTTACAAGTAGTATGTTAGTCTCAGCTACTCCTTGTGGTACTGTAGGTAATTTTATGCTACCTGTGAATGAACCCGAATAAGATCCTATTACTTTTTGAGTTGGATTATTGACTTTTGTAAAAGATATAGATCCATTATTGTCAGAAGATATCTTAGTCTGTCCTAATATAATTGATGCGCTTGATGTGACAAATAACGATCCCGATAATTCTATTTGGTCTATTCTCATTTACTATATAGTTTCTTAGTATAAATATAGTTGTTTATGTAAATAGTATCAATTATCATATTTATCCATGTATATTATTCTATCATTTTCCATTATAGGATTAAATGTTTGTAAAGATACTGTTTGTGAGAAAGGTGATGCTTTTATGTTTTTGAATGTGTAGACTTTTCCTCCATTTCTTAATACATGTTTTGTTATGTAATCATCTCCGAACCATATTTTTAATTCATTTGGGATGTCTGTCCATGTATATCTATGTAATATGAAGAAGCATCCCCACCCGGTTCCTCTTCCTTCATTGTCTGTTAAGTATATTTTATTGGATGTGGGTTCTTCTATGTAACATGATGTTGATATGCCGTATATGCTAGTATAGATGTCTTTATTATTTTGATGTGTTTTTATAATGTTCTTTAATGTTTTTTTAGATGTTATATGGAAGTCATCATTTATTATCATTAGATGTTCCCCTCCGGATTTTGATACTCCTAAGTTCCATGCTGGGTTAACATATATATTTTCTTGTTGTGGATAATGTTTTAATTTAGGTGTTATGTTTAGTATATCATTTTTTGTTTTATGTTTGAATGTTATGTTATTGTCTATTAATATGATTTCTTTTATTTGAGGTTCCCCGCCGAAAATTTGGAGGGTCTTATAAAATTCCTCTAGGTTACATCTCCATAATGTAGGAATGATTACACTATAAGTCATTGAATATATAATTTACATAATTTTCATCTTCTCCAAATCTACTTTCTACATTTAAAGGATTGTTTTCATTTTCTTTATATGCATAATCAATGACTCCTAATTCTTTAAACCTTTCATTTATTGCATCATTATAGAAATACATGATTGATCTAACTCTTCTCTGAATATCTGCTCTTGATAAGTCATGTGTATTTCTTCCATTTGCATTATGATAAATGTATTGAAGGTATCCTAATTTTGGTATTTTTACAAATTTAGTTTTTAAGAATGTTCTGACAATTAATTCATAATCATCTGCAATGGATAAATCTCTATTGTGTCCTCCCACCGAAAAATATACATCTCTTCTCCATACTCGTATATGATTAGGTACTCCTACTATGTGTCTAATTGTTTTTGGATTTATGTTCGGAGAATCTACAACATCCCAAGTATTCCTGTAATGATTCTCTTTTCGATACTTACCATAACCAAAACAAAAACCATCAGGATATGTCATAGAGTTGTGGAATTCATCTAATTCTACACTATCTGTATATATGAATCCTGCATCAGGAAATCTTACAGATGCTTCTATTATATACTTAGCACAATCAGGCATCAGATAATCATCATGGTCTAATTCTGCTAACCACCTTCCTTTAGTAAGTGTTGCTGCCCTGTATTTAGATTCGCCTATGATTCCTCCCGATTTTTCTCTAAAGTCATATACTCTAACTCGATGGTCTTGTGATGCTATTTCCAATGCAATCTTTAAAGTTTTACCACCATCGGAAGAATCATTTACTATAACCCATTCCCAGTTCGGAAATGTCTGATTCTTTACTGAGTCATAAGTTGTCCAAAGTTTTTCTTTGGTATTATATATGGGTGTAAAAAATGATACTACGTTATCATAGTCTGCTCTTAACATACTATGCATTGCACAGTTATAAGCTATCTCTCCTACATTATAAGCTATTTCTCTTTCTTTATCTTGGTAATCATTTAAGTTAATCCATTTATTTCTAACATAGGATGGTTGATTGCATAGGTTCTTGTATTGTTGGTAATAATCTTCTTGGGAAATGCTTATGATGGAATTTGGCTTAAACTGAACTAAATCTGACTCTATATTCTTATCGCTATTTCTATATAGAACATCCAAAGAATCATCTTCATAATCTGCATATTTTATACTTTTTAATTCTTGTTCTTTATCTGCTATATATAATACTTTAGGTACTCTTGGTTTTGATTCTTTTGATAAAGCATTATAATAACATAATACTTTATTTATGAAATGAAAATGTTCTGAATTATCTTTATATAATTTTTCTATGAATCTTCCATCTGCATCATATCCTGATTCATATTCTAATTTTTTATGTAGTGATACATGTAAAGCATATTGAGCTGAATCTATGTGTTGGAGTTTCATGTGCTGCTCCCCAACTTTTCTAATATCTAAACCTGTGAAATCTTTACCATTAACTTCTTGTTCGTAAACAAATGCAAGTTTATCTCTATTATTTAATATCTCGGTACTTAGGGTATAAAAATAATTAGGATAACATAAATTATCATCATCAAGAATTATTATCCATCCAGTATCTATTGAAGAAACTAACTTACTTATTTGTGGATATAAATAATCAGTACCATCACTTTTGACATAATGGATTGAAGTATTGACATTGTACAATTCTTCAAGTAACTTTGAATCAATATCAATCAAAGAATTAGTATCAAACAAAACATACCATTGAACATGATATATTTTACTTGGTTTTTGTTTTAAACTATTTAGTATCTGTAAAAGATTTTGAGGTCTTGTACATCTTGTTATAACGTGATATAATATCATAAATTTTATTTAACTAACTAAACTTTCTTCTACTGCATCAAAAAAGAATAAATGGAAAAATCTACTGTTATATATAGTATCTCCAAAATAATTAACTGCTGCGTGAATATTTTTAGAATCAAATATAATCAATCTATTATAAATATTGGCTATGCTATCTACTACTTCAAAAGATGTTTTATCGTAGAAGTTTAAATCATCGCTTAATCCTTTAAAAGCTTTAGCATGTGTTTCATCACTATCTATTTTAAAGCTATCAGTGTATATACTTCTATAGGTGGCAGTTCCTGATTGTAAAGGTGCATTAGGTGTCAAGAATACCATCGCAGCATATGATTGAATATCTGTATGATAAACAATAGGATCCAAGGAAGTACAGAATTGAAACTTACCATTTGCATAGGAAGGATCATTCCAATTTAAAATAGGTTTTCCTAATATCTGCTCGAATCTTTCTTTAGTTCCATTTAGTATAAAAGAATCAGAACTTCTCATTCCTCTATGATAATCAGAAGATTCAAAATTAAGATTTTCAATTGCATAGTTTCTAACTAAATCAGGATTTGAATAAAAGTTATCTACTACTATGATGTTTATTGGAGCACTATAGTTTAATCCTGAATTATAAACTAACCAAGAATTTAACATACCTATATTATAATACTGTGATTCTTGTACTATAACACTAATAGGAGAATTAATCAAGTTTGATGGTACATTGATTTTAAATCCTAATTTGTTATCAGGTGCTTTAGGATATACCATCTTTACATCTTCTCTATACATATATCCATAGTCATTGAATGAATATATATTGGTTCCAATAGACAATGATTGGATTACTCCATCTTCACAGAAAATCCAACCTGATACTTCATACATATCATTTTTTAAAAGTCGCATATTGTCGATATGCCAAAAGATATTTGAGTAGTTTGTTTGATGAGTCATATATTTATTTTTTATTATAATTTACTTTCATATTCTTGTTCATGTCTTTCTAAATCCATAAAGTTTTTAGAATGATTGCATATTTCACAGAATTTTTTTGCGGGGAAGAAGTATCCATATTTACATCCTAAATATCCTGTATTTTTATATTTCATACATGTTTGAGCATTATCTTTTAATTCATTATACTTTCCGTAATAACTCCAGTGCTCACAATGTACCATATTTCCAAATGCTAAATAAGATGTATTAATTTTATATCCTTTTGATTCTGCTTGTATTTCAGCTTGACCCCACATTGATTTTCCTTTTATTTCATTAGGATTTCCATCTTCATCATAATATTCATTTAATGGGAATATCCCCACCGTAAAAAAATCATCATTCCTTCTAATATGTGGATTATTTGTATATTCTTTTTTAACCAATTCCATATACTCATTTTCCATTCTAACAACATTCTTTACATTGTCTTCCCTAATCCAATATCCATATCCATACATCCTATCATCTAAATCACTTATGTATCTTCTTAATAACACTTGACTAATATGATTGTTCTGTTCTAAATAATTTATACAGTCTTGTAACCAATTAGTATGTCCACTTATTTCGGGGGGCAAACATATCCAATCTCCTTCCAAAAATAAAGTATATCTATAATCCTTTGTTAAATTATTCAAATGATTTATACCCGCTCCAACACCTTTATTTATATCTGAAAATGAATAATGAAAATTAACTCTATCAACATACAAATTCATTGCATTATTAACCACATCAAAAATTAAATCACTCTTTCCATTACAATGAATATACCAATCTATCTTACCTTCATAAGTAGTATTCTCAATAAAACTATCAATGGTATTCTTTAAATACACATCTCTACTTATATCATCATGTGTTAAAGTAGAAATACAAAACATAAACTATATTACATTTATTACTTTTTCTAAATCAAACATCTCTTCTAAGCTACTATAAGGACATTCATGTACATTATAATCAAATTGGTAATCGAATAAATATGATCCAATTAAATGATTTCTATTATTAATCTGCTTCGCCACAATATTTGTATGAATACCATAACCAAAAACTTGGGCAGATGTGCCAACCCAAAATACAACTGATGGTAAATTAATTGCTACTGCTGCATGTTGCAAAGATGAATCAATTAAAAATCTTTTAGATGATACAGTTAACATGCTAAATAGTTCCATATTAGATAACTTAGTATCAATTCTTTCAACATTATTTAAAACATATCCTCCTTGTCTTGATACATGAAATATATGAAATGAATCTTTATATTTATCTACAATCAACTGTGCTATATCTTGTGGCATATCTCTACACCATGAATATACATTTTTTGATTCTAATTCACCACCTGATGTTTGTAACACTACAACAGGCTTATCTCTAAACCATTTCTTTGCATTTATCTTCTCTGAATAGTTAGGATATAATTGAGGTGTTTGATTGCTGTATTCTATTCCGAGTAAATCACACCAATTATTAATTAAATGCTTATGCTTTAAAATGTGTCCTGTTTGATTGTAAGGCTCATGTCTAAAAACAAGTGTATCCTTATTCTCTATAAAATCCTCGTAAAAATAAGGACAATTACCTAACGGATATACTCTGTCAACATAAGGATTATTTAGGAAAACTTCGGGATAGGATACAACCATTATAAGTTTTCTATCCGAGTATTTTTGTTTGATAGATTGGGGTAGTGCCGTTGCTGCCACATTTTTTCCTAAACCTCCTTGAATATGCCAAACTAAAAACTTTTCTTTGAAATAACTATTAGTCATGTAATTTTATGTTTTGCTTTTATAAGACGCAGTCTACTATTGCTAATGATTTATTGTATTCTTCGGTGCAACTACAAATAGAAATTCCTCCTACTGCAAGACCTGCACGTTGGATACCTGCTCCCGCTAATAATCTTCTTGCAGTTATCAATGCCCCACCCGCTGACCAAGATGTACCATTGTATTCTTCTGTACATGAAACACTTGTACCTATAGACCCACCTGAAACAAAGGCTTCATTTTGTGTTCCTGCTCCTGCTGATCCATATCTTGCTGTTGCTAATGCTCCTCCCGCTGACCAAGAGGTGCCATCGTATTCTTCTGTACATGTTACAGTAACACCTCCAAAAACAAGTCCTGCGTTTTGTGTTCCTGCTCCTGCCAAAGCATATCTTGCAGTTGCTAATGCACCACTTGTCGACCAACTTGTTCCATTATATTCTTCTGTACATGATACTGCTACACTAGTAATACCTCCTACATAAAGTCCTTCGTTCTGTGTCCCTGCGCCTACTGGATACTCTCTTCCTACAATAACCGACCCACCTACTGACCAAGATGTGCCATTATATTCTTCTGTACATGTTACAGCATTGGCAACAGCAACACCTGATGCGTATAATGCACTATTTTGTGACCCCATAACACCGCCACTCCTTCTTACAACTATCAAAGCACCGCCTACTGACCAACTTGTACCATTATATTCTTCTGTACAAGATACTACTATAGATGATGGATAACCACCTACAACAAGTCCTTCATTCTGTGTTCCTGCGCCACCCACATAACCCCTTCCCGTTATCAACGCACCACCTGCTGACCAAGTACCTGCTCCACTGTACCCACAATAAGATGCCATAGGTTTTAAATTAGTTGTATCAAACCATAAACATACCGTATTTACACATATTGTTGCAGGTCTATTTGCTACTCCTACTATCTCTGTGCTTTGTAATTTTGCCATATTGTATTATATCTATTGAATGCTATCTATTATTGCTAGTGGTTTATTGTATTCTTGGGTACATGCTACAACCGAACTCACATAACCACCAAAAACAATAGTTTCTCCTTGTGAACCTGCTCCTGCACCATACCAAGTAGCCACTGTAACAGGACTTGCAGTTGACCAAGATGTACCATTATATTCTTCGGTACAAGCAATTCTTGCACCCGCAGTATAACCACCTGCTGACAATGCTTCATTTTGCAAACCTGACCCACCCATATTACGTCTTGCAGTTATTAAACCCCCACCTGATGACCAAGAGGTACCATTATATTCTTCTGTACATGATGTCATAATATTACCACCTGCATTCCTACCACCAATAACTAAACCTGCATTCTGTGTTCCTACTCCTGCTACATAACTTCTATTATTAATCAAAGCACCACCTGATGACCAACTTGTACCATTATATTCTTCGCTACAAGTTCCATATTGATAACCAGCCATTGCAAGTCCTTCATTTTGTGTGCCAGCACTACCATGTAAATAAAGGGGTTGTATAGTTGCACCACCTACTGACCAAGATGTTCCATTGTATTCTTCAGTACACGTTAAACCACTACTTAACCCACCACCAATCAAAAGTCCTACATTTTGTGTGCCAACACCAGCAGGATGGCTTCTTGCAGTTATTAACCCCCCCCCTGCTGACCAAGATGTACCATTGTATTCTTCGGTGCAAGTTACTGATGCATTTGTATAGCCTCCTGCTGCAAGTCCTACATTTTGTGTTCCTGCACCACCTAATCTACCTCTTCCCGTTATCAACGCACCACCTGCTGACCAAGTACCTGCTCCACTGTACCCACAATAAGAAATAACCGTTTTTAAATTAGTTGTGTCAAACCAAATGCACATTGTATTTGAACATATTGTTGCAGGTCTATTTGCAACACCTACTATCTCACTACTCTGTAATTTTGCCATACTAATTTATTTTATTATAAATATCTTCTCCCCAACTTTATTTATAACCAAAGAAATCATAATACCATTTATAATTCTCTTTAATCAAATCTACTGTATGTATTCCCAGTACTTCTTTTGAATCATTTGGCAACATTTTAAGAGAATTCCTTATAATGTGGTCTCCATATATTCCATGTATTGCATCATTTTCGGTGGTGATCTGATTTATATGTTGAAAATCATGTTTAAATTCATCTAACTCTAAATATTGATAAATGCTTTTCATTACATTGTCAGGATTACTACATAAGTCTTCATATCTAATAAATAAAAAGTTGGAAGCTGTACCATCCAACAAAGTCTGATACAATTTTTCTAATGAATAACCCAATGGATGTGATTGAGCCCATAATTCAACTCTCTTATGTGTTGTAGTTCCTTTCATCTTCACATTATCCATGGTTCCATCATCTTTGTCAGGATTCATTCTAAACTTCTTTTCCATAGATGCAAAGATAGATGGTAAATCTCTAACCATATATAATACTTTTGGTTTTTCTACCATATTTGATAATAGATTGTAATAGAATGCCCAAACTCTATTCTTATCTAAATAATATGGTTTTGATGTTTGTGATGCTACATATGCTTTTATTCCTTCTTCGCAAAATTTATAGAATCCTTCTCTCCACATTTTTGTATCACCTGCTTTAGATTCGTAGTTTTGATTGTATCCTATTCTTGCGCCTAACATTAAATCAATTAGACCTGATGTTGGTGTTACGAAAAATTCAGGATTTTGCCCCAACAAATTTTGAAGCAATGTACTACCACTCCTCGGTAATGTTGAATTAAAAAATATCTTCTGTTTACGCATATCTTCCAAATATAATTTCCGAAATGGTTTCTTTATCTCCTAATGTTCCTTTCGTTAAGGCATTTACTCCTAATGCTTTTCTTACTCTATTTGTTTTGTTGGGGGGCACACCGTGTGTTAACCAAGATGGGAATATAATAAAATCATTCTTTTTAGGCATGTAGTATATTTCTTCTTGCGAAAATACATGGTTTTGATAATCGTCATGTAAAGATGGTTCAAAATAAGATCTATTAAATGATTTTACTTCTTTTGAAAAACATATTGCTGCATCGTCTTCATGTGCATCATAATAGAATACTCCCGCCAATAAAGTATTTGGATGAGTATGTGCTTTATGAAATTGATTTGGATTCTTATATGTTAACCAAGATTGTGCAAATTGTAAATCATCAAATCTATATCTCATAATATTTGTTGCAAAATCTTTAAAACATGACATAAGAAATGTATTTAATTCATTGCATATAGGATTATCTAAAATGTAACTATTATTAGATATCATTCCGTATCCTACTTTAGTATCTTGCATTTCACAATTATCGAAATACTCTATTACATCTTTTAAATCTTTATCATAATTTGCAACATATAAAGGTATTGGGAATATAGGATAAACTTGTGCGTTCATAACTTTATTTATCATTTGGAACAAAATTAAATGCTATTGATATTCTTTCTCCATAAGAATCATTCTTTTCAACATGATGCTTAACCCATGATGGAAATATATAAAAGAAAGATTCAATAGGTTTTTTCACCGCAACAAAAGAATTAGTTTTAGTACTAATTCTTTCTACATCTGATTTCAAAAAGTATTCAGCCGTATCTCCTCTATGCAAAACTAAATCACCCATATCTTCAAAGGGTACTGAAACATAATAAACTCCTGATAATATACTGTTTTGATGGTCATGTGGTAAATTATAACAACCATGGGTATTTATATTAATCCAAAAATTACCAAACTTCAAATTATTAATACCTGTATGCTTATAACAATTTTCATTAACAAACATTTCAAGATTGCTGAATAAATTTCTTAAATCTTGAGGCATTGGTAGTACTATTTCACTACTGTGCCAACCTCCCCTATTAGATATAGTAGCACCTTTAGTATTACCTCTTAACCATAAACAATAATCTTTTATTTCCTCATTGTTTATATTTTTTACCTCTGATTCCCAAATAGGTGTTGAAAACCAAGTTTCTTCATGCATTGAAAATTCCATAACTTATACATTTTGATGAGTAAACCATCCAGTTAATATATACTTTGTTTGTGTCGGTGACGGAACCCCACGATGAAGATGAGTCCAATCTGAAGGCCATATCACTAACTTACCTCTTTCAGGTTCTTCGAAATGCTGCTGATAAAAGAATTCTGTTTCTCCTCTATCCGTTACAGTATTCAAATATATCATCCATACTAATAGTCTATCTGAATGTTTATTACCCGCTCTTTCACAATGCCATCCATAGAATCCTTCATTAGGTTCATATTTCTGCATGTTAAAAAATGTATATAAATCAATCGGATCCATTTTAGTCATTGCTGTTGAATGCCTATTTAGATAGTCTAACACTCCATTTTGAACTGTTATAATTACTTCATCTAATAACATTGCCCACCCCTCTTTTTTAAGGAAGGATGGGTCAAATGTTATGTCTGTAGATTTTTTATCGCTATCTGAGCTTATACCGTTTGGCCCGTATAGAACTCCTGCTTGTTTTAAATCTGATGATTCAAAGGTTTTTATTAGATTATAACAAGTGTTGGCTGATAACGCATTTTTTTTAGTAAAAATGAAATTGGTCATAAAACTATTGTAATCTGTTTTGTTTATTTTCAGGTACTTCTCCCAAAAAATTTCTTAACTTACCATCCTCAGTCTTTAATCGATTGAAAGATAGGTAAGGGCCCATGGCGTTGATGATTTCTCCCGGTGCAGAGGAATCATTCAAAGACTTAACCCTGTTCTCAAAATATCTATGTAAAGATTCCGCTTGGTGCGTATTTACATTCATATCATCAAAACTACCATCATTCAATTCTTTTTTAATTAAACTCCATAATGATAATTCCCTAACACGATCTTTAGCTACTTGTAACATACATGACCTATCATACAAATTTTTATCAATGTCAATTTCAAGTTCCATGATATCAAATCTATTAGCATTAGGGTCTTCCATCAACTCTTCCATCTGTCTATCATATCTTAACTTTTCTACTGTATTTTTTCGCAAGTCAAAAGATAAGTTCATCAATGCATCAAAATGTGCTGACATCTCTCTAACTGATTGCCAATACTTAGAAGCGTTAGTAGGGTGTTTAGCGTCATTCAAAACGGAAACTCTCATCTCGGTCTCCGTTCTGAATATCTGCTTTTTATGCCAATTATCTACTAATTCATCTTTTAATGAAATTATGATATTAGCATCATCTTCATTTAAAACATTTACAATCTCTCGTAAATCTTCTGTAATCTGCAACTCTTTATTCATATTTAATTTTTTAGGGTAAAACTATTGGTGGAGGTGTTGTACTGTTGGGTGGGACATAACTTGCCTCGACAGCAGCATCTACAATAGCTTGTGCCTCCGCTTTAGTCTTTTCAACAGCATTTACTCTTTGTGCCCATAAGGTGTTTTCTGTCACCCAAATATTGCCGGGAAATCCTGCAATATGAGCTGATTCATTCTCCTGATGCGTAATGAACCCATGTCCATAATTTTCTACTTGATAGTACTTCTTCATTTTAGTTTATTTAATTTATTGTCTAATTCCTCAATCCTTTTTGTTAGATTTTCAATTTGTTCATCTTGTTTTTTCACAACTTCTATTAATAATGCAGTCAATCTACCATAAGATACAGAAGATGGTTTATTCTCATCATCCATATTAACAACCTGTGGTAAAACATCATATACCTCTTCTGCTATAACACCTATTTCTTTATTATTGTTTCCTATTTTGTTATATTGTATACCTCTTAACTTTTTAACTATTTGTAAGGGATTTTCAATATCTTCTACATTTTCTTTTATCCTTATAGTTGATGTTTCTGTTAATGTTGTGCATGTTATTGTTCCTGCTACGTCTAATTTTGTACTTGGATTTGTAGTCCCAATTCCAATATTACCATCATATCTGATACGCATCTTTTCTGAAAGCGTAGTTGCATTCATTGTATGAAAAGCTAATGAACCATACGCACTTGACGTTACACCCTCTGTAATAGCCGATATTCTCGCATTTTCCCAAATAGCTGCGCCTAACGAAATTTTAGTCTTGAATGATATTCCTGTACTATTACCTTCAGCCGAATTAGTTTGGAATCCTAAACCTAATGCAGATGTATAAGATGAAGGTGTGACCGTAATATCTATTTTACCATAATCAATTTGTGTACTACCAACACCTAAATTTGTACCATCAAAAATTAAATTAGATTCCGCATTTATTGTTGTAGATGATACAGATGTTAATACTCTATTGTCAGCAGGGTTTGTATATGATGTTATTCCTGCACTTGCTCCTGTTGCTCCTTGTGCGCCTGTTGCTCCTTGTGCTCCTGTAGGGCCTGTTCCTCCCGTTGCTCCCGCAGTTCCTTGTGCGCCTGTTGCTCCTTGTGCTCCATTACTACCGTTACTTCCTGCTGTTCCTTGTACTCCCGTAGGGCCTTGATTTCCTTGTGGGCCTTGATTGCCTTGTGGGCCTTGGTTTCCTTGTGGGCCTTGGTTACCCTGCGCTCCTGTTGTTCCTTGTAAACCTGTAGGGCCTTGGTTACCTTGAAATCCCTGTGCTCCTACTGTTCCTTGAAGTCCTTGATTTCCTTGCGGCCCTTGATTGCCTTGTGGGCCTTGGTTTCCTTGTGGGCCTTGGTTACCCTGCGCTCCTGTTGTTCCTTGTCAACCTGTAGGGCCTTGGTTACCTTGAGGGCCTTGATTGCCTTGAAATCCCTGTGCTCCTACTGTTCCTTGAAGTCCTTGATTTCCTTGCGGCCCTTGATTGCCTTGAGGGCCTTGATTACCTTGCGCTCCTGTTGTTCCTTGTACTCCCGTAAGGCCTTGATTTCCTTGAGTTCCATTAGTACCTGCTGTTCCTTGTACTCCCGTAGGGCCTTGGTTTCCTTGTGGGCCTTGATTGCCTTGGAATCCCTGTGCTCCTGTTATTCCTTGAAGTCCTTGATTTCCTTGAGTTCCATTAGTACCTGCTGTTCCTTGTACTCCCGTAGGGCCTTGGTTACCTTGAGGGCCTTGATTGCCTTGAAATCCCTGTGCTCCTGTTATTCCTTGAATACCTTGGTTGCCTTGAGGGCCTTGGTTGCCTTGAGGGCCTTGATTGCCTTGAAATCCCTGTGCTCCTGTTAGTGATAAGTTATTTCTGTATACTATATTCCCGCTACCGTTTACAAGAAGTATATTTGTTTCTGCTGCTCCTTGTGGTACGGTAGGTAATTTTATACTGCCTGTAAATGATCCTGATAATGTAGTAGCCTTTAAGTCTCCTCTAACAGATACACTTCCTGTTACAACTAATTTTTTGGTGGGGCTATCACTTCCTATACCTATATTTCCTTGAGGATTAATATATAAATAATTATCATTAATTCTTAAAGGACTTCGAGATAGACTTGAAGATATTAATAAAGATCCTGATAATTCTATTTTGTCAATTCTCATTAAGTATAGTTTATTACTTATAAATATATGGCTTAATTATTTTATGATGTTTAGGTATTGGGTCTTCTCCGCAAAATTTTTATCCTAAACATTTTCCTGTGATTGATTTATTATATTCTTCCGTACATGATAGAATTACATTTCCTAAACCTCCTGTCACAAGTCCTGAACTTTGTAAGCCAACACCTGTAATTAAATATCTTCCTACAGCTAATGAACCTCCTGTTGACCATGATGTACCATTGTATTCTTCAGTGCATGTTATTAAATTGTTGTAAGCATTTCCACCTGTAGTAAGTGCTTCATTCTGTGTTCCAAATCCCGCTGCAAGTCTACGAAATGTTATTAAAGAACCACCTGTTGACCATGATGTACCATTATATTCTTCTGTGCAAGTTAAATTACCACCTCCAAAGCCTAATCCACTATTTTGAGTTCCTGCTGCTTTTGCTGTTCTTGGAACTATAAGTACACCTCCTACTGACCAACTTGTGCCATTATATTCTTCAGTACAGCTAATTCCACTTGAATTTAAATCTGATTGTGAACCTCCAACCGCAAGTCCTTCATTCTGTACACCAGTTCCTCCACTATTATGCCTACCAATTATTAAAGAACCACCCGTTGACCATGATGTACCATCATATTCTTCTGTGCAAGAAACAGTTAAATAATCTCCAAATAAAAGTCCTGCATTCTGTGTTCCTAACCCTGTGGGATAGTATCTTGAAATTGACAATGCGCCTCCTACCGACCAAGATGTGCCGTTGTATTCTTCTGTGCAAGATACTTTTGTAGTACCATAACCTCCTGCTGCAAGTCCTGCATTTTGTGTACCTGCACCACCTAAACCATATCTTGCAGTTATCAACGCACCCCCCACTGACCAAGCCCCTGCTCCATAAGTAGGTATACAAGATTTACCATACAACTCAGTAATACCATCAGGAGATGCTAAATTTGCACAAGCAGAATAACTTCTAAGACTTACATTTGTACATGCGTTACCTAATTCAGCTGCTAATTGTGAAAATGATATTTGTCCGCTACTTGGTAAAGGCATCTTATTTTTCTTTTAGTATTTTTATTTCATTATTTAAATCCTTAATACATTCAATAAGTAATGGTATAATTTTTTCATATCTAACTGCATAATATCCACTATCATTTATTCTTAATGCTTGTGGTAAAACATCTTTTAAATCTTGAGCAATTACACCAACATCATTTCCATTATAACCATGTACTTCAAAATGTTCTTTTTTCCAATCAAATTCAACTCCATTTAATTTTAATATTTTTTCCATTGGATTTTGAATGTTTTGTATATTTTCTTTTAATCTTTTATCTGATGTTGAAAATGCTACAATATCATTACTTGCATCAATTCTACCATCTGTTGCACTATTTGCTATATTTCCCCCCACTGAAATCGAACCCGCTGTTATTTTTAAATCTCCTACAACAACATTTAAAGTTGTACCATCATAGGTTAAATTAGTTTCTGCATTTATTGTTGTTGATGATACCGATGTTATTACTCTATTATCGGCAGGGTTTGTATATGATGTTATTCCTGCACTTGCTCCTGTTGCTCCTTGAGCTCCTGATTCACCCATTGGACCGAAAGCAACAGAATTTAAAGATGATCCAACACTATAAAAACTTGTATCAAAATATAATGGTACATCTATTGCTCTTGCGACTGTTCTTTGTATAACACCATCTTTCCAATATCTTACATTATAACCATCATAAGTTATTGATACAACTGTTGATGTTGTATATGCTCCATGATTTGAAATGCCTGACCCATTTTCATATATAACTAAAGAACCATCAGCCACGAAATACCATGAAAAATCTAATGAAGTGTAAACACCATCTGTTGTTGGGTCACTATTTAACCCAAACATAATATACCCATTAGTTTGTGATGCTCTCGCTGAACAATAAACCCCTCTTGAATATCCTTCTGTTGAATATACTTGACCATCCCAAACACTATTATTTCCTGTTGATTTTGTATATGTATTTGAATTTGTTGTTGATTGGATAACACCGCCACTAAAGTTAGGTGTCCAATCTGAAGCACCTCTTATTCCCTGAAATCCTTGGAAACCTTGTGTACCGGCTGTTCCTTGAATACCTTGAGGTCCTTGATTACCCTGGTTTCCGTTTGTTCCTGCTGTACCTTGTATTCCGGTAGGTCCTTGGTTTCCCTGTGGTCCTTGGTTTCCCTGTGGTCCTTGATTGCCTTGGAAACCTTGAGTACCTACTGTTCCTTGAATACCTTGAGGTCCTTGATTACCCTGGT
>Ga0214921_10001771_pt1 | contig 36254 bp, 34 predicted proteins | sample LL1505_MetaG_FD_177992 | JGI IMG/M metagenome (GOLD analysis project Ga0214921, IMG submission 177992) | Freshwater microbial communities from Lake Lanier, Atlanta, Georgia, United States - LL-1505 | ecosystem: Environmental > Aquatic > Freshwater > Lake | place: USA: Georgia | collected... | reverse complement strand
GGCCTTTCTTTATACCAAATATTTCGAAGAAAAATTCAAAAAAATAAAAACACAATATGAATCATCAAACCGCGGCGTCAAACTGGATTTCGAAATTCCAAGTATATCACAAAAAACCTTGAAAAAACTAAAAAAAGCCGACATCATTCGTCTGGATTGTGTGGATGCCACAATCCAAAAATACCGCGAAAAGATATTGGAATTCGTTCAATTGGATTTGGTGGAAAGTATGATGGCTGCTGCACCATCTGAAAAAATGAAAATAGAAAAATCAAAAGAAAAAAACGAAAAAACAAAAAACCAGAACATAAAAAAAGACACCATATTTGCAGCATACTCCCTGATTCAAATTAAAAAAGCATCCATTACAAACAAAAATAAATACGTAGCAACATTGGCCGACAATTTTGTCAACCATATTTTGAAAAATGCCGAAACAAAAGATTTCGTATACAAATCTCCCGAAATTATCGAGAAAAATATGGATATTCTCAAATACGCAGATAAAGAACTGTTTTCCCATCAAAAGCAATTGTTCTCCATTGTTAAAACTCAAAAAGCATCGCCTAAATTAATCCTATATACCGCCCCCACCGGAACGGGCAAAACGCTATCCCCTATTGGATTGACTCATAGTTTCAAAGTCATTTTCGTTTGTGTTGCTCGACATGTGGGTTTAGCACTGGCTAAATCGGCAATATCCATGGAAAAAAAGATTGCTTTCGCATTTGGCTGTGAAACCGCGTCCGATATCCGTCTCCACTACTTTGCGGCGACAGATTGCATTCGTAATAAAAAAAGCGGTACCATTATGAAAATAGATAACAGTGTTGGTGATAAGGTGGAAATGATTATATGTGATGTAAAATCCTATTTGATTGCTATGCGTTATATGTTGGCATTCAACGAAGAACCCTCCATAATTACTTATTGGGATGAACCGACAATTACTATGGATTATGACACCCATGATTTGCACGAAATTATTCATAAAAACTGGGTGGAAAACAAGATATCGAAAATGGTGCTTTCTTGTGCGACTTTGCCAAAAGAAGACGAAATCGCCGAAACCATTATGGACTTCCGTTCAAAATTCGAAGGCGCAGAAATTCATACCATCCAAAGTTATGATTGCCGAAAAACCATTTCGCTGACCAATAAAAGTGGATATTGTGTATTACCGCATTTATTGTTCTCAAAATATGATGATTTAATCCGAAGTGTAATGCATTGTGAAGAAAACAAATCATTGTTGCGATACTTCGATTTAGGTGAAATCATAAGGTTTATTCGATATCTAAATGAGAACGAACTGGTCGATGATGAATATACAATCGAATCCTATTTCGGAACCGATGTTTCCAATATATCGATGGATTCTATAAAATCTTATTATTTGGAGACATTGAAGCATGTGAAGGATGAAAACTGGACCGCAATCTATGAAAATATGAAATATACACAAACGCCTAAATTTGGAAAACCCGGGCTTCATAAATCGAAAAGTGTGGAGACGGCTATTCCCGGACATGCACCGGGATTGAAACTGCCTCATGGTGGAGGTGCATTGATGCGCACAACTAGTTTGACGTATACACCTCCTGTACCACCGGTGCCACAGGTACCACCGGTGCAACCGGTAACAAAAGGTATATTGTTAACCACCGAAGATGCTCATACATTAACCGATGGACCGACAATATTCTTGGCCGACGACGTTGAAAAAATCGCTAAATTCTATATTCAACAATCCAAAATTCCGGAAAAAATATTCAATGGACTCATGGAAAAAATAGAAAGAAACAATGTCTTGCAAAAACAAATCGATGCTCAACAAAAAATATTAGAAGATTCTCTCGGTGGTGAAATAGAGAAATCGAAGAAGATGGAACGCGAACAATTTAATGGCGAAACCCATAAAATAATGAATGAAATCGCACGGTTGCGAGAACAATGTAGTAGCGTGAATTTAGAACCTGTGTATATTCCTAACACCAAACATCATCAGCAATTGTGGATACCAAATGAAGAAATGGTGCAAAATGCATTTGTTCCAAGTATTGACGAAGGAACTGTGAAAGATATTATGTTATTGGATTTAGACAATTCGATGAAGCTTTTGCTCTTATTGGGAATCGGGGTATTTGCGAATCATCAGAATATTCAATATATTGAAATAATGAAACGTTTAGCGTATAATCAACAATTGTATATGATAGTTGCGTCGTCGGATTATATATATGGAACCAATTATCAGTTTTGTCATGGATTTATTGGAAAAGATTTGACTTTGATGACTCAACAGAAAATTATCCAAGCTTTAGGAAGAATTGGTCGAAATAATATTCAACAAGAATATAGCGTAAGATTTAGGGAAGATATTATGTTATTGAGTTTGTTTCTTCCAAGCGAAAAGAACATGGAGGCGTTAAAAATGTCTTTGTTATTTTGTGAATAAATTTCTACCATAAATATATAATGTCAGCCTGGACAAATTTTGCAACTCAATTTTTTCATAATAAACAAAAACAAAATCCTGATTATAAATTTAGTCAAGCTTTAAAAGAAGCATCAAAGCTTTATAAAAAAACCAAAGGTGGATCAAGTAAAAAACAAAGGGGAGGGGGTATGTTTAAAATAGAAAATAATAAACAAATTGTTGCATGTACAGCCGAAGAAGAAGGATGTATGTCATTAGACGACATTAAACGCCTGATTGATGATATGGAAGATGGTGAAGTTAAGACAAAATTATTAACACAATATGATGAATTAAAAAAAAAGAATATCGGTGCAGAAATGAACCCCGGTGCAGAAATGAACCCCGGTGCAGAAATGAACCCCGGTGCAGAAATGAACCCCGGTGCAGAAATGAACCCCGGTGCAGAAATGAAGTATAAAGTAGCTGAAAATGGTGATATTACCGATGAACCATGTGACCCAAAAATTGTAGCTGAATATGAAAACGATACAAAATGTAAGTCAAAACCGGTCGGCGGCGGCAAAAAATCAAAAAGAAAATCCAAGAAAGCCGGCAAGAAAAGTCAAAAGAAACAAAAGAAATCCAAGAAAGCCGGAAGTAAGAAATCCAAGAAATAAATAAACACACATAAATCTATCCTGTAATATTATAAAATTGAACTTTTACAATATTATATCTTTTTTATAATGATAATAAATAATACTATGAATACTTCATCCGAAAAACAACGTCAATGCATTGACCATGTCCATAAAAAGGTCATCGAAATTGCCAATACAAAATATGAATTACCGAAAACCGCGAACAAAGGCAAGCCCGGTAATTATTTAGAAGAATTAACCGGTATACCGCAAAGTTCCGAATGTCTGGATTGCTGTGACGGTGAAGTCAAAGTATTTCCACTCAAAAAATTACGAACTGGCATCATTGCACCAAAAGAAACCATCGCGGTATGCATGATAAATAAAGACGATTTGGTTGGAAACGATTTTTATGAATCAAGATGTTACAAAAAATTATCCAACGTTTTGTTTGTAGGATATTACCGTGAAGACGACAAAATAACCTATATGCAACCAACGCTTTTCAACTTGGATGCTCATAATGAAATCAAAGAACAACTAAAAAATGATTATGATACAATACGCGAATATTTCATGAAAAACAATACATTGGACGGGAGTTCCAAATTAGGTGTATATTTACAAAACAGAACCAAAGGGCAAGGTGGTAATGCACCAAAAACCCGGGCATTTTATTTGAGAACCGGGTTCATACGTAGATGGGTATTACTTTGATATATGTAAACAATATAAACAATAAATATGTATTAATACATTATAATGGAGATAACCGATATAATCAAAAACGAGCATATGAAGAATATTACAAACATTCTTACAAAGATAGGAGAATGTATTGAAGGTAATTTGTTATGTGATAAAACTCCTGAAAATTGGACTCATAATGAACCAAAATGTTTAGCAAAAATAAAAAATTTACAAACTATATGTAAAGACAAAGAAAAAATTATTGAAATTGGTGTAAATGCATGTCATAGTTTGATGATTATGTTATTAGAAAATCCTAGTGCCGAATATTTATTATTTGACTTGAACAATCATAAATATACAATACCGGTTATCGAGTACGTTAAAGAAAGTTTTCCAAATACAAAAATAAACATTTTTTTTGGAAATTCTGTGCAAACAATAACAAAATATATCGAAGAACATTCAGAAGAAGTTGGAACATATGATTTATGTCACGTAGATGGAGGACATTCTGAAAATGTATTTTCAGTTGATTATGAAAATATGAAAAAATTAATCAAAAAAGATGGATGTGTTGTATTTGACGATTATGATTATCATGAAATCCATAATTTTATTGACAGAATGGTAGGACATAATGAAATCAAACAAGTTACTGACAATTTATTGCAAACCGATAGACATTTCATTTATCAATATCTATATCCGGATGAAGTGTAAGTGACTTATGAAGAACCAGTTGCTAACGAAGAACCAGTTGCAACTGAAATCCAGGTTGCCAACGAATAATGAAAAGAAATACAAAATTGATTTAAAAATATAGTCATAACTATTTTTAACAGTATGAAAAAAAATAGCAAAACAAGTATGCCAAAACCCATGTTGAAATGGGTCGGAGGAAAAACGCAAATACTAGACAAATTGATAGAAGAATTTCCAACCGAAATCAACAATTATCGCGAAATATTTTTGGGCGGCGGCAGTGTTTTGTTTGCGCTTTTACACCAAGCGAAAACCGGCGCAATTCAAATCCATGGAAAAATATACGCATATGATGCCAATGACGCACTTATTGGTGTTTACAAAAACATTCAAACCAATCACGAACAAGTATATAATGGAGTACAAGAACTTATCACAGAAATGAATGAATGCGGTGACGGCGAAATCAACCGAAAACCTGCAAATATAGAAGAAGCAAAGTCCGCAAAAGAAAATTATTATTATTGGATTCGAAATAAATACAATACGCTGACTGATAAAAAAACAACGACCGCATCGGCAATGTTCATCTTCCTAAACAAAACATGTTTTCGCGGTGTTTTCCGCGTGGGTCCAAATGGGTTCAATGTACCATATGGACATTATAACAATCCGGAAATAGTGAACAACGAACATTTAGCAGAAATCCATCAACTAATACAAGGAGTCATATTTGAATGTTGCGATTTCACAAAATCATTAGCATCCGTCGAAACAAATGATTTTATATATTTGGACCCGCCATACGCACCGGAAAAAGACACGTCGTTTGTAGGATATACAGAAAACGGATTCAATATGGAGAACCACCAGAATTTATTCAATATATTGAATTCAATCAATGTAAAATGGATATTGAGCAATGCGGATGTGAAGTTGGTTCGTGATAATTTTACCACCGAAAAATATAAAATTGAATCCATTGTATGCAAACGTTCAATTAATTCTAAAAATCCAGAAGCAAAAGCAAAGGAAGTTATTATTAAAAATTATTGAATATAAAAATATAAATATTATTTAGCTATATTAGTATGTCATCCTATTGCAAATGTTTTCATTGTATTAAAATTTGCAATAAAAAAAAATATTTAATGCATGTGAATGAAATATCAAAAACAGAACCGTTGATTTATTATTATGATAGTATTCATAAGAAGGATTCGAATGATAGTACAAAGAATGAATTCAAACAAATGGAATATAATAAAACACTAAGTGAAGTGAATAAAATGAAACGTAAATTAGGGAGATAAATATTTATTCGATAAATATTTATTTTTTATTGAAAAATCTTATAATCGTTGAGCGGTATTGATGGCGTAAGGGTTTCCACTAAGGGCGCTCAATATTTCAGGAGAAGTTCTATCCAAGTTGATATTGGAATACAATGAAGAACCGGTATTTCCTTGTAAACGACCCATACTATTAATATCCGGAGCTTGTGCCGGCATGGTAGGAACAACAGAACGTGAATTTTTCATGTAGGCATCGCGATTTGTATTAGTTCTCATATTTACATCCCCATTCATCAATGACATATTTCCTTGTACCATGTAGCCTTGGATAGTCGATGATTTCACATCGTTATTACGTTGATTGTATTCAGCATCGTAAGCGCGAACTTCGCGAGCACCGCCCCCGGCGCCGGCGTTACCTGCATAATAATAATCACTGGTAAATTGTCTATTATTTTCAATTGGTTGATGAGCAGTTACATTGTATGCCCCACCATTTTGGTTTGCATTTACATTGAGATGAAACTTCGATTTTTCAGTGGTTTCGCGAATAGTAGGAGCAGGTCGGTCCGCAGGATTAAATACATAGGATTGAGCAACTTCGGATTTTGGATTTTGATATGGTCTCAATGTACCAATGGTATTTTCTTTACGAGATGGGCGTAAAATGTCCAACAAAGGAGCAACCGCGGCACCTATTGCACCACCAACACCGCCATAATAATCATCTTGTCTATTGGCGGTTCTATTATTAGGATATGCTTTTTTACTTTTAATACCATAATCACCCTCATTGGCAAATTGACGGCCATTTGCATTGGCGCCAGCAAACGGAACTGCTCCTAATTCGATATTTGTGGATGGCATATATTCACCTGGAACATAGGTAGAATCGACGACTGCACCAGCGGCACCTATATAATCAACGGATGTATCTGGACGATTTACAAAACGGTCAATTGGAAGAGCACGAAGAGTCTGTGCTTTTTCTGCGCCAGTAGTTGTGAACCAACGGTCTTTATTCATTTCATGTGTTGTATCCGGGCGGTTTTTCTCCATTTGTCCAATACTACCCAAATTGGTGACGCGGCTGATCGCAGGACCTTCGCGTCCATATATAGCCACCCCGGTTGGTTTTGGTTTATTATCAACACGTAATCCATCTACATTTTTATCTAACCATTGGTCTCGCATTGACATACCGGAATTGAATCCACCCGAACCTTGTGTTGTATACCCTAAACCTAATCCAGGGCCAACATGTTCTTCTGCAAATGGCTTTACATTGGCCATACGACTACCAACATTGACACGGGATTGGTAGAATTCGGTATTGATAGGAGCACCATGTGCCCATTGATAATTTTCAGATGGTGAGAACAAAGGAGATTGTTCTTTTTTAGTATATGATTGAGAACCTGAACCATTCATATTATCTAAAACACTCTCATTTGAGTTAGCATCGACATGTCGTGAACGAATGTTGCTACCGAAAAAAGGGACCATATTATTGTGTTGGAAATAATTACTGTCGACTTTTTCACCAGTTAAAGAGTAATATTGAGAACTTGATGCGGATGCGGATTGCACTTCAACTCCATTCATAGGAGCTTGTGGATTGACAATATTTGAATTTACACGAGGGTTGAAATATTTATCGGTATATACATAAGGAGCATCAAATTTGTTGTCATGTGACAATTTACTACTTTGTTGGGTTTCACCAGAAACAATAGGATATTCATCTGGATAATTTTTATTTGGAATGTTTGTGTTAGGTAATTCTTTATTTGAAAATGATTCCTTTGATTTTGCAGATGATTTTGACTGATTATTCATAACATATAGAGAACCAAGCGCTAATAGCGGTATTCCTAATTCCATTTATATTATATAATTATATATAACTTATATAATATTTATTTGTATTACACCTATTTATTTGTATTACACCAACTAAAATAAATCAATGTATTGGAGAACATTCAGAACCTCCATTTTTTCCGCCTAAACATAAAGACTTTCCAGATAAATAAAAATCACTATTTCCAGGAAGGATAGGTATAGTAGCAACAAAATTATCTTTTTCTAAAATACGTGTTTGAATATTTGAATGAAATCCTTTTTCTAAATTAGCCAAAGGATTCAACCAAGGTTTTTCCCATCGCTTATGTTCTAAATCTCTATATAGCCAAGCTGGATGACTTGCTCTGGATTCTTCTACAAATTCAGGTGCATTATTGTATGAGTTAGAACTGGTTGGCGCAGCATATTTTTCATATGAATTTTCATCAATTAAATCGCGGTTTAATTTACGAGATAGTCCGCGTAAATCACTTTCCAAGTTCACAGTATTGGTCATGGTATTAGCGCCCCATTTTTCCAATCGAATTTGGGGGTCAGAAAAATACGGTAAATTTGCACCGGGACCAGGAGTATTCAATTGATATCTACCTGCAAAACTGCTTAATTCGGATTGTTTTTTAATTCTATTAGGGTCATCGTGAAAACGGGTAAATGCCATTTCAAAATATTTGATTAGTTATATTATAGTTAAAAAATAAAATAGGAAAAAAGATTTAAATAGTATAATTAATATAACATATACGAATGACTGAATATATTCGATTTAATATGAATGACGATAGTGTCGAAAACATACGTGTTATTAAGGAAGAAATCGAAAAAACGCCTAAATTATGTTTGAATATGATTGTCAAAAACGAAAGTAAGGTAATCCGTCGTTTGTTAGAATCCGCTGCGCCAATTATTGATTCATATTGTATTTGCGACACGGGTAGTACCGATGATACCAAAGAAATAATTCGCGATTTTTTTGCAAGTAAAAATATACCAGGTAAAATTGTCGAAGAACCGTTCAAGGATTTCGGTTACAATCGTTCATTTGCATTAAAAGCATGTGAGGATATGGATAATGCTGACTATATACTGCTTCTGGATGCGGATATGATTTTGAAAATAGGGGAAAATACAACTCCATATGAATTCAAAAAATCATTAACTCATGATGTATATCATGTTTTCCAAGGAAATGATGATTTTTATTACAAAAATACTCGTATAGTCAAAAACCGTCTTGGCATGTATTATTGGGGAGTAACCCATGAGTATGTAAAATCACCAGAGGGGTCAACCACTGCACGAATTGATAAACCTATATTATTTATTAATGATATTGGAGATGGCGGTAGCAAGGCTGATAAATTTATTCGTGATATTAACTTGCTAACAAAGGGTTTAGAAGAAAATCCAAACAATGATAGATATACATTTTATTTAGCCAATAGTTATCGTGATTCTGGTAATTACGAAAAAGCTATCGAATATTTCAAAAAACGAATCGAATTGGGCGGTTGGTACGAAGAAATATGGTTTAGTTATTACAGTATAGGAAAATGTTATAAACATATGGGCGATATGCCAAATGCAATTTATCATTGGTTAGAAGGATACAATTTTTATCCAAACCGTATTGAGAATTTGTATGAAATAATTACCCATTATAGACATTTAGGTAAAAACAGATTGGCATATACATATTTCACCATTGCTAACAAGGAAAGAACCAATCATCCTGAACGTGATTATTTATTTATGCAAAAGGATGTATATGACTATAAACTAGACTACGAATTTACTATTATTGGATATTATTGTAATGAAGACAAATTAAACCTTCCTCAATACTGTATGAAGGTATTGGCACATCCAACATGCGAAGAACATACTGCAAAAAATGTATTAAGTAATTACAAGTTTTATACATCGAGATTGAAGGATTGGGATACAACAATTGACCACAATTCGGAATTATTGAAGAAGGTAGGTAAAAAAATCATGGAGACACATTCAATCGAATTTAATTCAAGTACACCTAGTATGTGTATTAACGATAAAGGGGATTTAGTTGTAAACATCCGATACGTTGATTACAAGATTGATGACAATGGTGGATATGTTAATAAAGAACATATTTCAACCAAGAATATTGTTGGTGTATTTGATATTTCCAATCCAATGGAATGGAAGCAGAAAGATGAATTTTTATTGGAATACAATACTGAAATCGATAATTTGTATGTAGGGTTAGAAGATATTCGTTTACATTCACATGAAGGTAAAGTATATTACAATGCAAACCGTGGGTTAAGTTATCATAATATTAAGGTAGAGCATGGAATCATTGATATGGATGAAGGTATTACCAAATCCGGAATCATTTCAAAATCAGGCCAACATGATGTTGAAAAAAATTGGGTCATTTTTAATGATGCAGCCAATACCCAAAAAATAATATATGGATGGCATCCATTGGTAATCGGAAATATTGAAAGTCCAACCCGCGATTTTGAAAATATGGAGTTTGCACAGACCCATGTAGTACAAACCCCTATTTTGTTCCGATTCTTACGCGGGTCAACAAATGGTGTTAAAATTGGAAATGAAATATGGTTTATATGCCATGTTGTAAGTTACGAAGACCGTCGCTATTATTATCATATCTTTGTAGTATTGGATGCCGCTACATATCAATTGAAGAAATATTCCACACTATTTACATTTGAAAAAGAAAAGGTTGAATATACATTAGGATTCATTCATATCAAAGATACGAATCAATTCTATATTGGATATAGTTTGATGGACCGCGAAACCCATTTCATGACAGTTTCAAAACGTGTTGTAGACGGAATGATGATAAGTGTATAAAAAAATATAGAATAAAAAAAATATAAATGTAAATATAAAAGAAAAGAAAAAATGAATTATGTTTATTTATCGATTATTTCATCAACATTTATCATTATCGGTTATTTGCCTGAAATTTATGTAACAATATTTCAAATAAAAAACGTTGATTCAACAAAATATTCATCAACAATGTGGTTAGTTGGTGGAGTATTAGGAACAGTGTATAGTGGCCTCAACGGCGCTGATACATTCATAACTGTAAATTATTCTGTCAATACATCATTGAATCTATTGACTTTGCTTTTCAAACTATATTATTATTGGAAAACTACAAAAGGTGATATTTGTATCAAACAATCGGATGAAAATACAATTGAATTATCTGTTGCAAGTTGAAGAATATAACGAGTATAAATGTTATAAATTATAAAATGATTTGCAAATGAAATAAATAGGAAAAAAACTGGACACTTCTACAAAAATATGAAAAGGAAAATCCGGAAATATTTTCAGCATTTGATTACAATTCATAGTTTCATTTAGTGAAAACAATGCAAATAGCAAAATAGAAATAAATAAATAGTGAAACTGGGTATGAATATATTTAGATAAATATGAATAATAACTATACAAAATAACCAAAAACAGTGTAATATATGCAAATACATTGTAAATGAATGAATATTTTTGAATTATAAAAAAGAAATCCAAACAAATAACAATACCACATATAATGAAAGTTAGTATATTTGGTAAAACCTTCGTATAATGATAAAGTAAATTCAATAATGATAATATTATTATAAGAGCAAAAGAATGAATCAGTTTGAATTGAAAATTCCCAGGAATATGAATCATATGTGAAAATGAGTGCATCATTTCAAAAACTAACAGACTCAAAATAAAAAGGAACGAATGGATTGATTTAGTATGAAATAAAAAATACAAAATAACACACGCAATAATAATATTTACTGTCAAAGAATAAGGCTGCGCTATATCATTTTTATTCGGAATTTCACATGTATCAAATGGAAAAGTAAATGGTTTGTTCATATATATTAATGATATATATTTTTTAAAAATCATTTGTTACGTAAGTTTAGGGGGGTAATAACATAGGTAGTACGTGACCCCAAATTTTTAAGAAAAACATTCCTTTCTTTAAATTCAATGTCGAATCCAAAATCAGTTTCATTTGCAATTTCATATACATGTGTGCTAATTTGTATAGTATCCTGGTCAGTGGTGCTTTGTAATCGACTTGCAACATTCACAGTATTTCCAATTACACATAATCGCGGGATTTCAATACCTAAAATACCCACTACAACTTTTCCCAGGTTGATTCCTATACGCAATTGTAATGGGATACCATCAGGCGTTGGAATATTTTTAATTTCTTTCAATATATCAAATGCAAATAGTATCATATTTTTAACATTATTTGTTTGGTCATTTGTATATATATCACTTACAACCATATATGCATCACCGATGGTCTCTATTTTCTGTAAATTACCATAACGATGTATAATATCATCAAACCTGGTATATACATCATTCAATAATCTATATATCACATCCGCATCATATTTTTTCGCTAATTCGGTATAAGATACAATATCAGTAAATAATACGCAAATAAAATCATATGGTTTATACTCTTTATTTTGAGACAAGTATCTATCTTCTAATTCTAATGGTAATATTTTCTTTAATAATTCCAATTTTAATGTAGTCTTATCTATTGGAGTAAATGATGTTAATCTATTTTCAATTATTTGCATTATTTGTTTGCATTTTTGTGTAATTGTATTTGTGGTTTCAAATTGTTTCATGGATTTCTTAATAGTAGTTAATAATGATATTGATTGTAAATCTATGTTGGTTCGAATATGATAGGTTTGCTCTTCATAATCATTTATGATTAACAATGTTGTTAATTTTGCTATCATATCACTTAATAAATAGCATATTTGAATATCCTGTATACTTAATATATTGAATAATTCAATAACACTAATCAATGAAAACAATGACCAAATATAAATAATCAATTTAGTATATCGTTGATGATTGAAATCAAATAATTTATAAATAAAAAAACATTCTGATAATGATAATATTACAATAATATATGCATTGTATTGCGTTTTACGAAACGGGTATAATATCATGTGTATTGCATTGGTAGTAATATGATAGTGAGCATTTACATCAAATAATGTGAGACGATTCATATCACAGTATAGTTTCAATATTAACGGTGTAGTAAATAACCACATGACAGTTCTTCTAAATTCATATTGGTATATACCAATAACATTATTATCAATAATTGTATCCATTACATATTTTAAATAAATCAACGCAAGTGAGTATGTTGTATAGTTTTTAATTCTTGAAAAGAATAACAAGTGTGTAGTAAATAAAACAAATACCGATAATATAAAATAATTTGCAGATTGAATGACTGGATAAAAAATAAAGGGTTCTTCTTGAAATATTTCATATTTATCATATAAACAGGGTTTCAAAATATTATTTAATTGGTAATAAAATAATGTAAATAAACAAAGTTGTAATAGATTTTCCATAGTGTTTCTACTGATATCTATTGATATATTTTTATATGCAATTTTTTTACTATATTTAGGGTTTTCTTTTTCTTTTTATTCTTCAATGGGCGAATATGCAGCGGTTTTGCATGAACCAAATGTTCGTCGATGCCACTGGGTAATACCATGTTCTTTTATCCCGTCTAAATGTCGTTTTGTTCCATATCCAACATGACTATCTAAACCATAACGTTCTATCAAAACCGGATATTTTCTACAAATATTGGCAATATATTCATCATGTGCAACTTTCGCCAAAATACTTGCAGCAGCAATACACGTATATTTATTATCACCGCCTTCAATGGTTTCAAATGGTATTTCACGGACACTTTGTGTTTCCTCATCAAATACAATATGAGGTGTGAAATAATTGCCATCAATTAATAACATGATTTTGCGAGTACATTCATGATTGGGTTCGATGGCAGGTATTTGTTCTAATTTAGAAAGAACTTGTTTAATAGCCTCGTGCATACCTATCATTACACATTTCAAAATATTTTGTTTATCAATGACATCATTTTCAATATATTGAATATTCCAAGCAACCGCATTTTGTTTTATATATTCAGCAGTTTCGCGCAATTTTTCCTTGTTCGTGAATTTTTTACTATCTTTCATCAATTCGTGGGAAAACCCGTGTTTAGGTAAAACGGCTGCGGCCACATAAAGGCGACCAAACATGGGACCGCGACCAGCTTCATCCACACCAATTTCATATTGGTTACATATATCATGGGTTTGTTCCAGTGGTATAACTATTTTTTTTGTTCTTTTTTGTTTGATTTTTTCAGGAGAATTAGATTTAGACATATTTATGTTCATATAATTACAGTGTAAAATATATATTTATTCAATTTTTTATATTTGACAAACAAAACAATAAAACAATAAAAGAAAATTTCTTTTCGGCAAATATAATATATATTAGTGTATAAATGTTAAAACTGAAATTTAGTCCATTATTATTGTTTATAATATTATTGGTTGTATTAATTTTTTCGACAATAATATGCAAAACCTGTTTTTTGAACGCCAGTAAAACAGAAGGGTTTGTCAGTTTCCAAAAAGATAAAGACACTACATCAAATACAAACACGCTATATATGGTTAATTTACCTCAATATTCAAAAACAAATACGGTTGCGAAATTGTATGATAATTTGTTTTTTGATAAATTAAATGGAAACTTGATTGAAATTGATTCGAAATATTATGTAACATCTGGTAATGTATCAGGTAATGTATCAACCATTATTGATACGACAGGTTCAAGTATTTCCAATATTTATATAAATACACGTAGTAATACAAACCGGTCTTATCCAACTCTTGTAAATGATGGTAATGTAGTTGGAATGGATGTAGCTGAAAGTTTATCAAATACAATGACAAGCTCATTTACGAATTGGAGTTATGTGACCACTTCTCTTAATACTGATAATTATCAAGTATTTTACATGCCATGGGGCGACACTACATATATGCACATCATAAAATTAAAAAATTATCAAAGTTCCAATTTCAGTCCAACTCATATAATGAGTTTCATGTTTGGCCCTGGTGGAAGTATGTCGAATAAATATTATTCATTACAAACCGCAGCAATAAGTATAAAAAATGATGATAACGACCCAAGTAATGACAAATATGTATATGATGATTATTATGATACTAACAAATCAGTTTATCAATTAAGTAAATATGTAAAATTCGATAGATCGAATGGTAATTTGATTATCCGTTCTGATAGTGGTATTAAAATATACGATAGAAATAATTCAATCACAACATATGATAGTAAAGGTAAAGTTACAAATACTTCGACTACATTACAAAATAGTGATTTCAATTCATTTGTAGTAAGTGATAATTACAAATACATTGTATTGTATTTACCTATTTCGACAAAAACAATGATTGCATTATTGAAAATAGATCCATCAAATTCAAATCGATTTAAAATTGAAAAGGTTGTTCGATTCAACAAAGATGGAATTGAAACTGATTCAGGTACAAATACAAATAGTGGAGTAACCCAACCAAAATTCCCGAATGATCAATGGAATGATTTCTATCAAAATTATTGGATGACATTCTCAAATAGTGGAAATCAATATATGTCTGAAGATTATTTATTGAAAACTCAAATTGTACCGCCAGTTTGTCCATCATGCCCATATTGTGCATATTCAGCAGGAACATGTACAAATTGTGGTGGTGCAGGTGGTTCTGGAACATTGAATAGTAATGGACAAACCGTTGTAGAAAATGGTAAAGTGCCAACCAATGTTACTGGAACTGCATTAGTAACATCAGGTGGCGCCGTTGTTACTGGAACAACTGGTTCAGATAAACCAGTTAGTAATGCCGTTGACCAAACTACAAATACATTGAATACAAGTGTTGGAACTGCTGGTGTTCTTGGAAGTAAAACATTGGATACTACATCTGATATATTAAAATCAACTGGAAGTGGTGCAACTGATTTATTAAAGTCAACTGGTAGTGGTGCAAGTGATTTATTAAAGTCAGGTGCATCTGGTGCTACTGATTTATTAAAATCTACTGCAAGCGGAGCTACTAATTTATTAAAATCTACTGCAAGCGGAGCTACTGATTTATTAAAATCTGCCGGTAGTGGATTAAAAGATATTGCAACTGACAATCGTAAAGCAGCGGAAGCAAGAGGAGTAGGAGTAGGAGGAGGAGGAGGAGTAGGAGGAGTATCAGGCGCAGGAATTCCAACAAGAGGAGTTGCGGGAATTGATAATTATTCATATTATGGTGCATTACCATCAAAAGGTGGTAATTATATGCCAATCACCGCTGATTTCAGTGCATTTGCAAAATAAACAATTCGTTTGAAAATAGATTAAAAATAAATAGTTATTTTCTAAATAACTAATTATAAAAATTATGGAAATAGAGAACCTGAATAAAATATTAAACAGAGAAGATACCGTTAATAAAATGAAAGAAATTTTGTTAAATTTTGAGACAAACCATAAAAACATGAATTATAAAAAAGGTATTTATTTGTATGGTTCTCCTGGTTGTGGAAAAACCCATTTTGTTATGAATCTTTTGAAAGAATTGAATTATGATATAATTAAATATGATGCAGGTGATGTTCGTAATAAATCATTAATCGATACAATAACATCAAATAATGTATCTAACCAAAATGTTCTCCAAATGATGAGTAAAACTCGTAAGAAAATAGCAATCGTTATGGATGAAATTGACGGAATGAATAATGGCGATAAGGGAGGTATAACATCGCTAATAAAATTAATACGTCAAAAGAAAACGAAAAAACAGAAAATGGAGAACATGACGTTGAATCCCATTATTTGTATAGGAAATTATTACGTGGATAAAAAAATAAAAGAATTAATGAAAGTATGCAATGTATTTGAATTAAAACAACCCACTCCAATACAAGTTGGTAATTTACTTGAAAACATACAACCTACAATTGAAAAATCACTCATACCCTCATTATTATCATATATACAAGGAGATATGCGAAAACTAATTTTTATTCAGAATATCAACAATAAAAAACCAGAATTAATGAATATTGATACAATTACAAATATTTTTCATAATAAGTCGTATAATGATGATGCAAAAACAATTACAAAGACTCTTTTGAATAAACATGTAGATATTGATCAACACAATGTTTTTATGAATGAAACCGACAGAACTATTGTAGCTCTTTTATGGCATGAAAATATAATAGATGTTATAGACAAAATACCGCAAGATAAGTCAATTCCATTGTATTTAAAATTATTGGAGAACATGTGTTTTGCGGATTATACTGACAGAATAACGTTTCAAAATCAGATATGGCAATTCAATGAAATGTCATCCTTAATAAAAACGTTTCATAATAACAAAATATACCACGATACGTTTCCTGAAAATAAAACAAAGATTAGTGATATACGCTTCACTAAGGTATTGACAAAATATTCAACTGAATATAACAATTTTCTTTTTATTTATAATTTAACCCAATCTTTATCCATGGATAGAAAAGATTTAGTTGCATTTTTTCAAGAATTGCGACTATGTTATGGAGAAAATTTTTACAATGATTCTGAAAAAATGATAGAAATTGAAAAAATATTTGAGAACTATGATATCAATAAATTGGATATAAAACGAATGTATAGATATTTAGACAAAAATGTTAAAAAAGATCAGGTTAATGAGGATGAAATTATAGAAGATGATGAAGAATTGGTGTGATTTATCCAAAAACTACGTATGGATTTTGTTGAAATTTGACATGTTTTTCAACGGGTTCAGCTATGGAAGCTTTTTTTAATTTTTCAATAGTAGATTTTTGAGAATCTATCATTACTTTATAACGTTGTATTTCATTGTACATACTATTGCATTTTTCCTTCAATTCTTCTAATTCACCGGTATTCGATACGTTATTTTGAGGAAAACTTTGTTGTACAAATGGTGACTGGGTTGGTATAAACGGAGAACTATTGATGTTTTTACTCATTTCCAATTGTTTAATATATTCACTCATTGAATTAATCTGTTGTTGCTGTTGTTGAATCATATTAATAACATCTTGCGAAGACAACGCGACGGGTTCCTTTCCTGGTTGTTGTAACATAATAGGTCCATATTGATTTTGTTGTTGCATCATTTTAGAACGTTCTTCGTCAATTTCTTTGATTTGTTTTAAAACATCGGGTTTCATTTTTGGTAGTCCCGGTTCATATTTAGCCAATAATTTATCGATATCTTTCATGAAAAATTTTTTGATATGTTCTTCATCCTTAAATTTGATAAACATATCCACAGTTTTAGGCGATTCTTTGAAAACATCCGGATGAGGATTTTTTAATAATTCACGTTTATCAAACGTATTATGCTCATGTGAAAATACTAAAATTGTTTTCATAGGATCCAATTGTATAAATGGAATGGTATAATTTTTTAAGAAAGCTTTTTCTTCTGCTAACGCTGCATGGTTTTCATATTGTGTTTTACTTAATAATTCTTTTTTAAATGCGAATGTTCCAGCAGTTGCATGGTTTGGTCCATAGGGTCCACATTGGTACATTTTTTTGATATGTTTGAAATATATGTACATTTCACTTGAACCAGCACAAAGAGCGGTTGGTGATGAAGTCAAACGTTCAACTGCATGTGAAATTCGTTCCGGTGGATAATAGTCATCATCATCCATATATACAATAATAGACCCAGTAGATTGTTTATGCATGTAATTACGTTTTTCACCGAGCGACATTTTTTTATCAAGACTGAAATATTTGATTTGCGGAATGTTTGCTTTTTCTATTAAATCTGCGATTTTATCAGTTCCATCATCAACTATAATCCATTCAATGCGGTCTTTTGGATAATTTTGATTTCGAAAGCATTCTAACATAATGGGTATAAATGGTCTTCGGTTGAAAGTTGGAGTGCATACACTTACTAATGGAGTCTTTTTCTTTTTTTCAACCATTTTAAATATATAAAATGAGAATTGTTTATATATTTTTATAATAAATTACATTGGAATATTCATACATTGGAATATTGATACATTGGAATATTGATACATTGGAATATTCATACATTGGAATATTCATACATTGTATTACCCTTCATTACACATTTTTCTATCTTTTGAACTCATTTTCGCTTCCTCTATTTCTTGTAATAAGCCCTTTATTTTATAACCATATGTAAATACGGAAATACATGCAATTATAAACATGTTGATAAACGAGAAAAATATTTTGTTGATAGCGGAATTAACAAATATTAAATATACAATGACTCCTATTAAAAAGAAGAGTATAAAAATAAATTCAAATAAACATTTGTTTATAATTTCTAATAAAAATTTCAATAATGCAACCCACCAAACTAATGTATTTGGCGGACAATCATATTTACCAATATTACTTATAGATTCACATAAAAAATTATTAATATTTTTTATAGTATTCCAGTATGTTGTACTTGAATAAATTGGTATTGCAAAAAATGAATGTATAATTATATACCCTAATAGAAAAATTCCGGCTATGCCTATATTGATCAATGTAAATATCAATTTGAATATACCACCAATCAAAGTTGAAAATGGAGCTGTAACTAAATTGAAAACACTCGATGCAGTATCTAATACATTTGATGGAAAAAGTGACATTAACATACAAAATAAGATAATACCATATAACATATTCGTTAATGTCGGATTTACAGATGTAGACCCTCCAATATAACCAAAAAATGTATTTTTGATTGTTGAAGAATAGTTACATACTACATTTGCTATGATTAAAATTAGTACCAAAAACAATAACATAGAATTAAGTAAGACATCCATTGGTGTAAATTTTTTTGCCGTTTCTATTATCGGTGGCATGTAGTGTAAAACTACGTCATTGAATATGGCAGTAGGTCTTGATAAATAAAAAAAGAAGAATTTCAACATTGGCAGTACAGATTGTAAAGAATCATAATCAAAACGTGTATTTACTTGTGCCCCGCCCTCTTTATAGATTGTTATAAAGAACCAATTATATGCTACAATTAATGTAACTGGTATTGATAAAATATAATATGCCTGATTTTTAATGATGTTTATATCGTTTCTTCTCGATCTCGCTTTTTTATCGCCCAAATCATAAATTGATCCTATAATTTTTGTCAAATTTTTATCTGCATTGCCGAATAACAACCGATTTAGCAAACCTATATAATAGCGTACTTTACTAAAAAATTTTGAAAGAGCATTTTGTTTACATTTACTATTACTCAAATTTTCTTTAAAACTTTCTTTGTTTTCTTTAAAATTTTCGGTTTTCAAACTTTTCGTATTATCATATTCTTCATTTTCTTCATTCTTCTCTTTTTTCTCTTTTTTCTCTTTTTTCTCTTTTTTAGCATATTTTGTTTCTTTTTTTTCTTTTGTTTCTTTTGTTTCTTTTTTATCATTAGTATCTTCATAAATATTATCTAATTCTTCAATATTTTTGTAATTTGCATATTTTTTCTTGTTTATTTTTTTTATTTTTTGAATAATAATTTCAGTATCATTATTTTCATCATTTTCCACATCTTTTTTAGTAATTGTTTCAAGGTTCTCAATTATGTTATTATTATCTTTACTAAATGTTTTCGTTTTCCATTTTGTTTCATTATCTTCCATTCTATTATATAATTATTTATATAATAGTATTTGATAAAAAACAAAATTATCTGGCATATAACATACCACAATTTCCACCAATAAATGAAAGAATGTTATAGCGTTCTTCGTATAATGTCAAATTGAAATTATATTCATATAATCTCCAATTTTGTTTATTTATACCTATTGCATTTCCGTTTTGGTCACAAACAATCCCAAATATAGAATTAACAGAATCTACGTTGGGAACATAAGTTGTTAATTCTAATTCAATGTTCTTGAATTTACTCAAATTAATTGCACCTGATGGTTGATATTCAAATGGACTCGTATTTAAACAAAAATTATAGCAATATATCCCCTCTTTTGCGAATCCCTGACTTCTGGTATATTTCTCAATATAATCGTAAACTCCACGCGTCAATATATTTTCTCTATAATCACCATTCAGCAATATACCCATTGTTTCCAATATTTCTTTACGATTTCCTGCGAAAAAATCACCTGTATAAAAAAAACCAGTATTTGCTCCATCTGGATTATATAATGGTCCAGATATAAATGCATTGTCGGTTGATTTATCAGGTGCTTCTGTGATATCAGAAGGAATTGATTTATATGGCCAGTTTGTATAATTACTCCATTCATTTCTCATATTAACATCGTTTCGTTGTAAAAACCACATCCAATTTGCAACCATTCCATTTGACAACAATTTGACTTTTTTAGAACCCGTGATATTTTCAAATTTATATTCAAACACATCTTTTACTAAATAGACCTGTTCTTCTTGTGCAAATAATTGGCGTTCATCTTTTGATAAAAAACAATAGGTAGCCATCAAATGTACATCCGCATTCCATGTATTTATTTTATTCTCATAATTTTCCTGTGAAATATTGACAGCTGGTGGTCTTTGTAAAAAACGATACATTTGAAATTGCTGACGGTTGAAATCCGGTTGAATATATGGTAAATTATTTTCAACATCAAAAACATCGCGTACTTGAAATAATTCTTGTATAGGACGCAATGTAACTGAAATGGATAATTCGTTATATTGTAATGAAATTAGAGGAAATGCGCAACGACTATCTAATGTGAACCATGTGTTAATAGGTATATATATATTTCTACCACGTATTGATGGCTCTGCGCCAACAATTGCACCAGTATAAAATGCAGATGGATAAGTATTCGAACGACCGAATGCATTTGCAGGGTCGTTCAATTCTGGTATATTTCCACTCATTGCATTGAATAAATTTTTCTTTTCTGTGGTAAAATCACGGTCAACCATTGCGGCTAAATATTGGCCTGTATATTTTTGTATAGTCAATGAACCACAATTTATAGTAATTTCTTCTATTAGATTTGTGCCTAAATCAGATATCCAACGGAATTCATAAGGAGTCCACGTGTTTGCATTGTTATCATTCGGATGATAAAAAGGACTCCATATATCCGGCAATGTAACTACTATGTATGTATCCATAAGTAATTCGGCATATCTTGGTATTTTGAATGTAAACGTAGAACTTTCAGTAGTTCGTAATTCTCTTAATCCATCATAATCAATCCTGAATTTTTGTAATCCAAAATTAGTATATTTAGAATAAGTCACTTTGAAAAACGTTTTAGTAGGATTTCCTGTTAATATTACATTATTGTTACCAATTGATATAAGATTTAGTAATCCTCCTGCCATTTATAAATAAGTATAATATAATACATTATTTTGTTTTTATTATTATTTTTTGTTATAGGTATTATATATAAATGAAATTTATAGAATTGTTTATTATTATTTTAATCATCTTTTTATTTTTGTACATATCATATCGATTAATCCAGAAACAAAGTACAAAATATGTTTATGAAGGATTTCAAGAAGGGTTAGAAACAACTACTATTACGAATACTACCGATAAAATGCTTAATATACCATTAAATCAAGTTTGTATTAAAGCATCTTATAATTCAGCATTTGATGGAAAAAATATTTCGATTGACCAATTGAAATATGTTATGAGTAGAGGTTGTCGTTTTTTGGATTTTGAATTGTATTTAATAGGGGAGACTGTTTATGTTAATTATTCCACGGACCCAACATATAGTACTTATATCAATACAAATACAAGTATTGATCCAAATTCACCATCAAAGGCCATTTCGTTTAATGAAATAATTACAGCTATAAATGACTCATCTGTTAAAACTAGTGCTGACGGTAAAAATGCATATGTAACCCCGAATCCAAACGACCCTTTGTTTATACAATTACGTATTAAATCAAAAGATAACAATATATACACAAAACTAGCAGGTGACTCAAAAGCAAATCCGCCAATAGAGGGTGTATTAAGTAATTTTTCAGATAAACTATATACATCACAGATTACCGGAGATACAAAATTAAAGGATTTGAAAGGAAAAATTATCATTGTTATGGATAAATCTATTAATCCAAATTATCCACCAAGTTTTGATGATTATGTAAATATTATTACAGGTGGTAATACGTGGTCATCTCAACAATATAGTTTATTTAAAAACCAAAAAACCACGCCCCCAAAAATAAAAGATGATTTCAAAACTACCGACGTAACTCAATTGAAATTGTTAATGCCTGACGTAGATGAAAATTCATCGAATCCACAAAATCCGTTTTCATTAATTGAAAGTTATGGGGTTCAAGCAATTGCATACAAGTTTTATAAAAGGGATATGGCATTGGATTTGTATGAAACTATATTTGCAGAATATCAATCGGCGTTTGTTCCATTAGCGTATGTAATACAATTTATTCAAAATAAGAGACAAAATCCTGATGAAAAAATGACATTGAAATATGGAGCTAGTTTTGTAGGTGACGCAAAATAGATTTAGGTATATACACATTTTTTCTAAATGTATATATATGAAAAAATATTCAAGAAACACTCGTAATAAACAAAAACAACATAGGAAATTAAAAATGAAAGGTGGTATCACTAAAATAAACAGCGATTTATCAAGTTGGCAAGCGGTTTATAATATGATAACATCGGAACATAGCAAATTAACTTCAATCTCATACAACTCGGCAGCTGGTTTTATATTTAGATTAGATGTTCAAGAAGAATATTCAGAATTTTTAGGATTAAATAGCGCACGGACTTCTTTTAATCAACCAGTAACGAGTTTGATTTTCAAAATCGTTATTATCCATGCTAAAAATGAGATTATCGACCTACCTGAAAATGAAAATAAAGACGAAAAAAAAAAAAATATTATGACAAAGTGTTAGAAAATAAGGGAAATTTTATACAAGAAGCAGTTATTCAACAAGATATTTATTTGAAAACCATTAATCCTAATGGTAATTATATATGTCCATCTGTTATTGATTTATCATTATTTAAAAATCAATATGCTAAAAAATTAATAAATGATTTATTAAATACAAAAGGTAAAGATGATGAATGTGGACAAATGCTTAAATATTTACATGAAGCTTTAAAAAACAAATCACTTGAATTAGGAATGATTACAATGGAATTGGTTGATAATAACTATATACCTATTTACAAGGCTATATATCTCGATAGAGAAAGATATATATACAAGACAAATTGTGAATATGCACTTGCTGAATTAATTATTTTATTTATAAAACTTAAATTAGTAAATTATGATTGTCATTCTAGAAATATTTTAGCAAAGAGAAATGGTAATTTGAAATCATTACTCATTGATTTTGGTAGAGTAATTGATTTAAAAAACGTTTCTCAGAAGATGAAAACACAGTATAAAATTTTCACAGGAAAAGATTTTGATGAAGATTTTAATGATATTAAAAACATTGATGTAACTGATTTTTATGACATAACACGAGAAAACTATAATGAAAAAAATGAATATAAAAAAAAAAATAAAGAAATAAATATTGCAAAAATAATTTGGATTATTCGATTTATTGCTTTTGTTGATTTTTCTAAAAATTTTGTAGAATATAATTCTGAGAATCACCCGTTCACTCAACCACAAATGAATAGTTTGATACGTTCTTTATATGGACATGGATTAAATAATGAAAATACAAAAACATTTAACTGGTATAATATTGAATCAGACACTATACGTTCAATTATATCAATTTGTAACAAAATAGAAGAGTTAACAATTGGACGTGTTACACAAAGTAATATTTTTTCACTTGACGCAATGAAGTCAAAAATTTCAAATAAAAAGTTTTTTGATAATAATATAGACGTGAATAGTTTGTATAGAGAGTATATAGAAAAAGAACGACCACATGTAAGTGAAAGTATTTGCGATAAAGAAGACGAAACATGTTGGACCACAGCAGTCATAAGAGTAAGTAATTTCTTTGGAATTAAAACAAAAAAACGAAGTCGTTCAACAACTTCACAAAGAAGTAGTAGTAGCCAAACACGAAAAAAAAAACCTTCAACAAGTTCACAAAGAAGTAGTACTATTAAAACCGGAAAACTAAAAATAGAATAAAATATTCTAATTTAGGATAACAATCAAAAAATATATCATTTATATATAAATGACATATACTGAAAAATATAAAACTGAATTATGTGATAATGATATGACTTTTCAAGATTGTGAATTGGCTATATTACGGTACGCAGTTGATGAAAGTGAAACCATTCAAGGACAAAAAATTGCAAATAGTGATGATGTCAAAAAAATTATTGCCATTGTTGAAGATTTTTTAATGAAGAAAAAATTAGTATGTTATGGCGGAACTGCCATTAATGCAATATTGCCAAAATTTGCGCAATTTTACAATAAAGATATTGAAGTTCCAGATTACGATTTTTTCTCAAACCATGCATTAGAAGATGCAAAAGAATTGGCAGATATTTATTTTGAAGCAGGATACACGGATGTAGAAGCAAAATCGGGGGTCCATCCAGGAACATACAAAGTATTTGTCAATTTTATTCCCGTTGCCGATATTACCTATTTAGAAAAAGATATTTTTGATGCAATTCAAAAAGACTCAGTAAAACGTTCCGGTATTTTTTATGCTCCACCGAATTATTTACGCATGGGTATGTATTTAGAACTATCACGACCACAAGGCGATGTTTCTCGATGGGAGAAAGTATTCAAACGTTTGAATTTGCTGAATAAATATTATCCATTGAAATCGTCAATCAAATGCGAAACAATAGACTTTCAACGAAGTATGGAAACAAATGAAAAAGACTCGTCCAAAATATATTTCATTGTTCGCGATGCATTAATCGACCAAGGTGTAGTATTTTTCGGCGGCTATGCAAGTAGTTTATATTCAAGATACATGCCAAAAACACAAAAGAAATTAATTATGCAAATACCGGATTTTGATGTATTGAGCGAAGAACCTGAGCGAACCGCAAATATTATAGGTGAACAATTAAATGAATATGGATACACAAAAATCAAAATAATAAAACACGATGCTATTGGAGAAATCATTCCTGAACGTTATGAAGTTCGCGTAGGAAAAGACACAATCGCATTTATATACAAACCAATCGCTTGTCATAGTTACAATACAATTACCATAAACGACAAAGAAATCAATGTTGCGACTATTGATACAATGTTGAGTTTTTATTTAGCATTTATTTATGCAGACAAACCATTTCCATATTTCAACAAAGACCGAATTTTGTGTATGGCTGAATTTTTGTTCAACGTAGAACAAGAAAATCGATTAGAACAACGCGGTTTATTGAAACGATTCAGTTTAGAATGTTACGGTAAACAACCTACCCTGGAATCGATTCGTGCAGAAAAAGCGGAAAAATTCAAAGAACTTTCTGGAAAACGTGGAACGCGCGAATATGAAGAATGGTTTTTGAAATATAATCCAAATGCATTAAAAGAGAAAATGGAAAAAGATGAAAATAAATCGAAGAAAACTGTTAAAAATGTGGAAAAGAAAAAACAGACAAGAAAAAGAAGGAAAACTAAAACAAATTTCTTAAATATTTTCTAAATTTTAGCGTCTATAATGGGGCGGTGTAAATGTGCAAATGTGCAGTTTCAAATTTTCAATAAAGAACTAGATTTAGAAAGTAAAATAAAAAATGTTTCCATTCTCACATCAATTATTTTAAACATAATATAAAAATAAAATCAATATTGATATTATTATGGAAAATATAAAAATAATAGATAATTTTTTGAATAATGATGATTTACAGTTATTAAATAATATTATATCATCGAAATGTTGGGACTTTGGACAAGAATCAACCAGAGATTGTACACCTTTTTGGATAATCAATTTAGACGATGAGATATTTTTTTCAAAATACATAAAAGATAAAATAGAATATGAATTTGAAAAAAAATTTATTTTAAAACGAGTATATGCAAATGGACAAACATTTGGACAAGATGGTTCTTATCATGTAGATGATTATGAAGAAAATACCTTTACATTTTGTTTGTATGTTCATATTATTGATAACATAGAAGAAGACCTCGGCGGTAATTTATATATAAAAGTTCCAAATGAAAAAATAGTTTTTTCAATAGAGCCATTTTGTAACAGAGGTGTATTATTCCCATCTACTTATATTCATAAGGGTTGTGCATTTAATCGTTATGTTAAAAGTATGCGGGTATGTATTGCATGGAAATTAGAAGAAATAATTTACAACGTTGAAGATTTTAATCCACACAGCGGATGAAACTTCAACTAAGTTACTAGTTACAGTTTGAACCATAGCACCCCTAGGGGGTGCGGTTTCAAATATTCACTGGTATAAAAATGTGGTACAAAAAAATAATATAAATTCATTTTTGGTTGGTATAATATATGAATACTATTGTAAAACAAATTGAAAACTATAATATAATTGAATATGATAAATGTAATGTATATATTATTGAAAATATATTAGAAAATGAATTTTGTAATAAAATAATTGAATTAATCGAAACATTACCACTTATAAAAGAAGTTCACGGACATTCAAATAATGTAGAATGTTTTAATATATTTCCGAGTGAATTATTGAAAAAGAAAAATGTTTCTTATTATAGTTTTTCTACAAACATGCGTGAAGGTTTTATTTCTTTATTAAATAATGATACTCTAATTACAAAAAACAGTACATTGAATGGTGTCAATCCAAAAGAAATACAAAATGTTCTTGATAGTCTAAATGACAAAATGAATATAATAAATAATATTATGATACAAATCAATCCAAATATATGTTTTGATTATAATTGTGATTATGATTTCAGAAAAATATATGGAAAGACATTGACCCATATTGATGGTATAGCATATAAAATAACAAAAGATGTAAATTTTGTTAATAAATCACATGAAATAGAAGATTATGAAATGATTCGTAATGCATCATTGATATTTACATTAAATGATGATTATGAAGGTGGTATATTTGAATTCCCTTATTATAATATTAGTTTGAAACTAAAAAAAGGTTCAGTTATTATTTTTCCACCATATTGGACACATTTACATCAAGTGTCTAATGTTGAAAATAATACATACAGGTATACGATAACTACATGGGCTCTTGAAAAATTACAATATTGTTAGATATATATTTATAATTTGAATGATATAAATATATATAAAAATTATTTTATATGATTCCCACTGTTGTTATAAATTTAGCAAAAAACAGAGAACGAAAAAAAACATTGGAAGCAAAAATACAAAAAACTTGTTTAACTAATTACATTTATATGGACGCAATATATGGAAAAACGGAATTACATAAATATGATTTTGAAGTTATACCAAATTATATTGATCCGTACAAAAATACTCCAATATATGTAGGCGCAATTGGATGTACTCTATCTCATTACTTTGTATGGAAATATATTGTTGAAAATAATATTGAAAAAATACTGATATTAGAAGACGACTGTGTGTTTTTACAAAATTTTGATAATATGTTGAAATATATTTTGAATTTAGATATACATTATGATATGTTTTATTTGAATAGATATAAGTTGAATCATTTATATAACTTGGGAAATGAAATCGAAGTGAATGATAATATTATTATTCCAAAATATTCATACAACACATCATCGTATATTCTAACATATAATGGTGCAAAAAAATTATTGAATACAAACTTATTGAAACATTTATTACCAATTGATGAATTTTTACCAATTATGTATGATTCTGAATATCCACACAAAAAATATAGTTGCTATTTTGAAGAATATCCAAAATTAAAAACCTTTACTTTGAAACATAATATTACAGAACAAGAAAATCGACAATACTTTCCAAGCGATATTGAAAATAGTGATATATATTTTAGATTACGCTAGGTAATATTTATTTTTCATATATGTTTATTAATCCAACTAAAAAATACATTGTATTGTTATTTGTATTTATTTTGTAATGATTTGTGTTGGATGAAAAAAATATCATATCTCCTAATTCTATATTTGAATTAATGCCATCTGAAAAACATATAAATTCATTATTTGAATTTATGTTCAATGATATATTGATTACTATGTCGCAATGTTTATAATTTATATATTCTTTTTTTATTAAATTATATTCATATTTTTCTATAAATATTTCATTTATTTTATATATGTATTTATCATTATTTAGATAATAACATTTGATAATATCATCTATTATGCTACCAAATGTTTCTAAAATATAAGGAAAAATATTGTTTATTTTCTCTAAAATAAAAATATTGTTTTCATTTTCAATTCCATCAATAAAATAATAATTATTTACCCATTCTTTATTGTGTTTTTCATAATTTTCAAATTCTTTCATAATCCAACTACATATTGTATTTTCAATTTTATTTCTAATAATCATTCTTTGAATAAATTTATTTTCACTTATATTTATTTTGTTTTCTTCGTATAAATTTATTTGATTCATAATTGTAAACAATATATTAAAAATATATTTATATAATTATTATTATGAGTATATATTATTTAAAATCAAATATTTTTTATATTTTCAAACATAAAAAAATAATCAATGTAAATAATTCGTTAGATAAATCTTGTAATTTAATAATTATTGATAATTTTTATAAAAATCCGGATGAAGTTCGTAATTATGCATTACTTCAAGATTTTGATTGTACCGGTAATTTTCCTGGATTTAGAACAATAAGATCATATGAAAATCTTGAATTATACGAAAAAATAAGTTTTTATGTAAATAATCTAGGTTATAAAATAATTGCTTTCAATATTGATCCATTTGGTCATAGTAATTGCTCATTTACATACAGTACATCTAATGATATACCATCAAGTTGGATTCATGTTGATGATTTTGTTGATGATGCATATAAAAAACATCCATTCGTATTGATGTCAGGTGTATTATATTTGACACCAAATGCACCATCAAATAGTGGAACAATTTTTTATGAATTCAACTATGATGATAATTTATATGACTCAAATATTCCGTTTAATAGTTATACGTTCGATAATACTAAATGGAAAAAAATAGATACAGTTGGAAATGTATACAATCGTTTGGTTTTATTCAATGGAAATATATATCATTCAATTGATAAATTATTTGGAACAAATAAATATAATGGTAGATTAACGCAAAATTTTTTCTTTATATGTGTCAAAATAACAACATAATACACGTGTAAATATATATTTCATTATAATCATTGATATTATTTGTTCAATTACAAAGAATAATGTTTAGCAATTGTATATAGATTTTTTTTACTATTTCCATTACCATGAATAAAAGATGGAAACGTTGAATGAGTTTTATTAATTATTTTATTTTTATAAATATAAATGTCATTTATTCTTCCATTTAATGTTTGAAATATATCACAATTATAATCTAATTTTATATTTCCATGATTGAATAGAAATATTTTCGTAAAATATAATTGGTCATCATCATCATCATTTATATCCATATTCAAAATGTTTAATATATCATATGCATTTCCTATAAATCCACCTGAGTTCAAAAATTTATAATTTGATTTTGTATTTGGATAATATTTTTCTAATGAAATATCGGGCCAACAGTATTTTTCAGCAGAAAATAAAATATTATTTTTTGATATAATATAATATTTTTCAATGATTTCATATTCAGTAGATACATTTATCACATCATAACTATCTGAAAACAATAATAATGTTGTTTTTAGTTTATACATATCCCAATATTTCAATTCTTCCTTCAATAAATTTATTTTTTGACCACCACCCATTCCTTCTTCCATAATACCACCTTTCCATTTTGTATTTAATCCTAATATTTTATATTGAATATTATTGTTTTTTAACGAATTTACAAAATATTGGAAGCCTTGGTTATTTGCGTCAGTTGCAACTGATATTACCAGTAAATTATTCATATATAGTAATATATTGTTTATATTTAATTTATTTTTACAATTTGAATGTATATTTTTAATATGTATTGTATTCCGTTTGTAACTTCTGTCATTGAATTTTGTTCTTTTGAATTATAAATTATCATTGAACCTTTTTCTAAGAAAGTTGTAATTCCATCTTCAAAACAAAATCCACCACCTTGAAAATTATCATTTAATAAAACATTCGCTATCATATCATAGTTATTCGAAATTTCGAATTTCTCAACAGTTTTTTTGTTTTTTACAATTATTGCATCAATTATATTATAAGTAATTTCTTGTTCATTTAAACAATAATATTTTGTAATATGTCCTAATATAATTGAAAATGATTCTATTGAAAATAAAAAAATGTTTTTTAATTCTTCTATTTTTATAAAATCATCTTTTGTATTATGTTTTTCATATTCTTTTACATTCCAATCGCACAATATCGATGAATATATATTTGGAATAATAATTCGTTGTTTAAATTTTGGCAAAGACATATTAAATTGTATAATATCATTATATTGTTGTTTATCTGAAACTGCATTGTTGGGTAAATTAAAATAAAATGTATCAAAAATTGTTAAGTCTTTTTTGATAATTTCATATAAATTCTTCATTTCACTATCATTTTTATTAAAAATAATATTTTTGAAAAACTCTGGATTTATCAAATCCCTATTTTCAAGATTTATCGTTTTTCTATTTTTCATATCTAAATAAATATCTGTTATTTTATCATTTTTATCTATATTTACAATCATATCTTCCATTCGTTTTTTTTTAGAAATAAATATCATATTAATAAACGTTAAATAGTCAAAATAAGGCACAAATTGAGGTTTCACTTCCCATAAATTAATAGCTAGAATAAATCGGTCATTTTCATTTCCGGAAAAATTTGATATTCCATGATAGTTATTACCGCCATCAAATGTAATATGTTTTAGATATTTTGGAAAAGATAATATTAATGTATTATTTTCGTTGAAATTCTTAGTATTATAAGTTTCTTGATCTATATTCGTTATTACAGTAGGGTTTTCATTATTATTCATGTAAACAATGCAAGATAAGAGAGGAGTAGTTAATGTATCTGGATTGTTCATGGTTCTATCATATTCGTCGCAATCAAAATGATAACTATTATCATCAATCGATGAACTTTTTTTGAACCAAAATTCTACATATTTATTTTCATCAAATTGAATATTTAAACGATTGAAATGAAATGATGCGATTTCATAAACCAATTTTTCAATAACACTATATTGCGTTTTATTTGTATTTAATAAAAAATATGTTAAAGTATTTTTTATTTCAAAACAATCTAATAATTTTTTTTCTAGATTTTCATTATCTATTGAAATTTTCCACGTATTGAAGTTTTTAAACATAAAAAAATATATATTTTATTCTTTTTATTCTTTATTATATTTTGTAAAAACATTTTATTAATCTTTTTTTTCATATATCCAGCCCGTTATTACATATTTATAACTTGAAATTGGTATTTGAGAGACATATGGATAACACCAAGTACATGGAAACAATAAAAGTTTTCCTTGTTCTGAACGAACTTTATAATTTTCCCAAAAGATAGTATCACCTCCTTCATCCACACTATTTAAATGCCATATAAATGTAATTAGTCTAAAATTACTATTTTCTATATCATGGTAGTCGTTATCTTGATATTCACTTTCTTGTTTTCCATATTTTTGTATTATGAAATTTGGTGTATACAATTCATTGTTTTCAAAAATTTTTTTATAATTAACAGAAATTGTATGTTTATTTATATATTGGTTTAATTTACTCAACATTTCCTTGTATAAAAATAATTCAATTCTTTTCCATTTTTCATTATTTTTAGGAATAATAAAATTGATTTTATTTTCAAAAGTGGTATTTACATCAGTTATCATAATTTCATTTTTTCCATTTTTTTCACTTTCAAATAATTGAATTATTTCATTACATAATATATTCGGTATTGAATTTTTGTATTCACAAATATAATCCATTTACTTGATTTATTTTTATTTTTATATGAGTTAATATTAAATATTTATACAATATATATTGTATGTCTAGTAAATTCTATTATAAAGGAAATGATATAAATGATATGATAACGTCGGGAAATACAGTTATTTCACAGTATTTTAATTTACCAAACTATTCTCAATCATCTGCCACATACGGTAGTTCAGAAATAATTCCGGATAATACAGGTTTTTTCAATTTTTATTCAGACATAAATGGTAAGTTTTCAAATAAAAAAATTATCGCTAAATCGACGACTATAACTCAAACTAATAATAATATACAAATTCCTCCATGGTGTGACGCTGTAAAAGTAAAATTAGTTGCAGCTAAAGGTGCAAAAGGAAGTACCGGAGAGAAAGGTGGCAGTAACACTGGTGGTGATAAGGGAGGCAATGGAGAGAATGGACCCCCAGGCGATAAGGGGAATAACTCTCAATGTGATATTGGCGGAGGTGATGGTGGTAACGGTGGACCTGGTGGAGCTGGTGGAGATGGCGGTAGCGGTGGAGCTGGTGGAGATGGTGGAGCTGGTGGTGATGGCGGTGATGGTGGCGATGGAATGATTACTTATTCAAATAATATATACCTTATTGACGATCAATGTATTATTAGTGCCAATATCACTAATAACAACCTGGATTTTGGTATTAAACAATCTGGAAATAACATATTTAATGTTCAATTAAAAGGTGGTGGTGACGGAACCAAAGGTGGACCGGGCGCAAAAGGTGCAAAAGGTGGACCGGGCGCAAAAGGTGGACGGGGCGCAAAAGGTGGACGAGGAGGTGATGCTAGTTGCGGTACATCAAGTAGTTGGCAAGCGTTGAAATATGGAAGAAATGGTTCAGGTGGTGCACAAGGTGCACAAGGTGAAAAGGGCGCACAAGGTGCACAAGGTGCACAAGGTGCAAAAGGCGCATCAGGTGCAAAAGGTATAAAAGGAACAAGTGCTAATGCCATAGTTTATAATACACCAAATACAGATGCTGGAATTACTACAAATACAACAAGTGAGTCAGTAACATCTGCAACTTTGTATTTTTTTGCAATAAATAAATAAAGAATAAATAATGTTATATAAAATATATACATGTCAAAATATTGGAAAGCGAATAACGAATATAATGATAATTTATTGAAAGAAATTGTTGATATTATTCCTCCAAATACATTTTACAGATTAAATCAACAAAAAAGTGCAGATACTTCTTTTTTAGAAAAAATAGTTTATAATATAATAACATTCCATTCTAATAGATTAAGTATAAATAGTAAATATATTGAATTTGGATTTATTGACAAAAAAAATGATTTCATGAAAAATGAAGGGGTAACTTCAAATCTATCGATTATTGTATTTTTTGATAATAACAATAATCCATTTCTTATTACAAATTTAATAGAAGAAACATACAAATATAAAAAGTTTGATGATTTGATTATTTCTTGTTCTTTGCCAAAAAAATTGAATCATATCATATTTGAACCAAATAAATATTATCATTCTATATTCAATAAAAAAACGCTTGTAATTAATATATTAGATGAATATCGCTCGAATTCTATTCCTTTTCCTAAAAAAATATTTTCATTGAAACATTATTTTCATTGTAATAACATGTCATTCGATTTTATAGAGAACGAATTCAAAAGTATTTTTTATAAAGAAAGTAAATCTGGTTTTAATTATGATTACTTTGATGAACTCATATATATAGACTCATCGAAATATGAAAATTTGATTAATTTAATTAATACAGAAGACCGTGAAAATTTTGATGTATTTGAATTCAAATTAGATAAATTCGAAATGAATCATAATAACCGGATTGATATAAGTAAACCTAAGTTTATACAACGATTTATTAAAAAAAACCTATATCAACCATATATTTGTCATTGGATTATTAATGAGAGTGAAAAATATGCTTTTGAAAATGGTGGATGGACAACTACTAGGCATAATGAATATCCAACAACTGATTTACCTGTAAACAAAATAACCTCTATTTTTCCTTTTATTTCAGAATCTTTGCAAAATAGTATTCAATTTATAAAGAAATCGTATTGTTTGGATGATAAACATATTTTTAATGTTAATGACGTTTTTATTGTTAAATATGATGCAAATCGACAAAGTCATTTAAAAATACATACAGATTATTCTGAAATAACTGTAAACATTTTACTAAGTGACCCTTCTGATTTTCAAGGCGGTGGTACATATTTCGATGATGGAATTGTAACTTATTTAGAAAAAGGAGATGCATTGATTCATTCTGGAAGAACAAAACATGCAGGGTTAGAAATTACAAAAGGTAAACGTTATATTTTAGTTGCATTTATCCATATACATGAACGCGATTAGTTTACTTATTACAAATCGGCTTCCAAATAATTTCATTCATAGAAAATTGAAATTATTTTACTCTATCATATAGTATAAAAAACAACCATGAATATCCTACAAAAAAATCCTCCTGTTGTATTTTTAACAGAAAATTCTATACAAAACAATATTAGAAGTAGTCATAGTATTGATAATAATTTGAGAGCACATCTAAATCCAATGCGGGTACATTTCGAAGAAGAAGAAAAACATGATATTGAATCAAATGAACCACGAGTTGCATGCAATTATGAAAATGAAGTAATTGTCAAACATAATATTCATTGTTGTACAATGAAACAACTAATTGAATATGCGATTGTATCATGTGTTACCGGAGTTTTACTGATATGCATCGAATACATAATTTATGTAGTTAAAAAATAATAATTTATTTCAATAATTAACTATATAAACATATGAAAATATAGATTATAATGCCCGCGTTAAATCAAGAACTATTGCTCAGTTTACAAGATGATTATACAAAATATACTTGTTTTATTGAAACTGGTACATTTATTGCAGAAACAATTCGTTCATTGGAACCTTATTTTGATAAATTATATACAATTGAATTTAGTGAAAAATACTATAATTACTCAAAAGGTAATTATGATGGTAACAAAATAAACTTTATGTTAGGTGATAGTAGTGTTGTTTTGAAAGAATTATTACCAACTGTTACTGATAAATGCATTTTTTTCTTAGATGGACACTGGTCAGGCGGCGATACTGGAAAATCTGAAAAACATTGTCCACTATATGAAGAAGTAACACATATAAATAACTTGTATAACAATGAGGCTATTATCATTATTGATGATTTTAGGTTATTTGGATTAGATAGTAGTAGTGGTAAATTAGGAGAAGATTGGAGAGATATTAACAAAGATAGTATATTGAATATTTTGAGTTCACGTATAAAATGTGTTTATCACTTAGATAGTGTTTATGAAAAAGACGATAGACTAATTATTCATATTACACCGACCGGAAAGAAAAATGAGACAAACTTTCTATAAAAAATAAAAAGTCTCAAATCCCTTTTTGGTGATGTAAAAGCACCCTATTCATTTTCTGTTAAAGAAAATCTTGGGCTTGTCT
>Ga0214921_10001769_pt1 | contig 36270 bp, 41 predicted proteins | sample LL1505_MetaG_FD_177992 | JGI IMG/M metagenome (GOLD analysis project Ga0214921, IMG submission 177992) | Freshwater microbial communities from Lake Lanier, Atlanta, Georgia, United States - LL-1505 | ecosystem: Environmental > Aquatic > Freshwater > Lake | place: USA: Georgia | collected... | reverse complement strand
AAAGATGACAAAATATATTCATTTTTAATAATAATAGATTTTATAGATTTATTTTTCATGATCTTATATATGTATCTAAAATAAAAATAGAAAAAAGAAATAAAGAAACTATTAAACAACACTATAATAAAAAATTGATTTCGCGAAAAATTAAGTTTAGTAAAATCTTCATTTTTAGCCTTAACTACTTTTTTATAATATAGACTTAAAGTCTATATTATAAAAAATTGATTTCTTTATAAATTAATATATAATATTACTAAGTTTAATGTTATTAAATAAAATGAATATATCTAAACAATATAATGTATATATAATTAGTGGTAAAGTCTATTTATATTATGATGAAATCGAATTTACAAATAATATAATATTTGAAAAAAAAAATAATTTGATACGAATAGGATATGATAAAACAACAAGTATATCTGATGAATATTTAATCGATATAAATACCAAAACCAGAGATTCAACATTAAAAACTTATCCACATATACTCTTAACACTTAATATACACACACATGACAAAAACAATAATTATAATAAAAATTATCCGTACTATGGTAAAAATACTACAATAATAGATAAAAAAGAAAAATTTATTAATAATAAAAATATTTATCCAAAATATTTCAAATTAAATGATAATATTAAATATGTAATAAATACACAAATAAAATATAATTGCGATACAAATATGATAACAGATTCATTTTTAGCAGAAATATATTCAATAATATTTCATTTACGTGTAAATATTATTGAAAAAGAATTTGGTAAAGATTTTGATGATTATTTTGATGAATCTAATAAAATAGAATCTATCGAATATAATTTTGGTGAATCGTTATTTCATAATGGTTACTATGGTCCTACAAAAAGAACAATAAAATTATATGATGAAGAAAATGATACTGAATATAATGATGTTGACGATGTTGATAATGATGATAATGTTGATGATTCTGAGGAAAATAGTATAGATAATGAGGAATTTATACCGGACATAATTAAATTAAATGTCAAATTAACAAATAAGATATTAGAATTAGAACAAAAAATAAATATAATGACAACAAATATTAATAATAAAAATAATAATATAGAATATAAAATAAATAAAAATAATAATATGATTAAATATTATAAAAATATATTTTATATATACTTTATATTTTTTGTTATAATGATTATATGGATTAATTTTTATTAAATAATTTTTTTTAATTAATATTATATATGGATTACACTGAAAAATATATAAAATATAAGCAAAAATATTTAGATCTAAAAGAAAGTTTATATGGTGGAGGTAAACATTCAAAGAAAGAAATAACAGCAGCAGAAGCAGAACGACGTAAACAACAAGCAGCAGAAGAAATAAAAGCAAAAGAGGATTGGGATGCTATATCAAACCCATCAGCAGCAAAAGCACAAACACCATCAACAGCAGAAGAAACAGTAGCAGAAAAAGCACGAATAGCAGAAGAAACACCAATAGCAGCAGCAAAAAAGGCACAACATGACACAGTAGTGACGGCACCATCAGAAGCACAAAGTAAAGCAATAACATCATCACCACCAGTTGACTCATGGGAGGATTGGGAAACAGTAAAAGGAAGAAAAACAGAAAAAAAAGAAAGAAAAGAAGCAAAAGCAGCAGAAGAATTACGTAAACGTGAAGCAGCAGAAGCAGAAGCAAAACGCCTAGCAGCAGAAGCAGAAGCAAAACGCCTAGCAGCAGAAGCAGAAGCAAAACGCCTAGCAGCAGAAGCAGAAGCAAAACGCCTAGCAGAAGAAGCACAACGTCAACGTGAAGCAGAAGAAGAAGCACAACGTCAACGTAAAGCAGCAGCAGAAGCAGAAGCAAAACGCATAGCAGAAGAAGAAGCACAACGTCAACGTGAAGCAGCAGAAGCAGAAGCAAAACGCCTAGCAGCAGAAGCAGAAGCAAAACGCCTAGCAGCAGATAAAGCAGCAGCAGATAAAGCAGCAGCAGATAAAGCAGCAGCAGATAAAGCAGCAGCAGATAAAGCAGCAGCAGATAAAGCAGCACGATCATCCGCACCAGTAACAACAAAATCACGTTTAAGTGTAGATGTAACAGAATTTGTACAACAACAAAATATGCAAGACGAAACACAATTCACATCGACAACAGCAACAACATCTACAAGTCAAGAAGAAAGAGATAAAGCTTTTTGTCGTATTAATTTACAAATAAGAAAAAATTGCAAATTGTACAATATTTTATCTGAAATTACAAATAATGCGAATAATACTAATTTTTTTATTGATAAAATAAGAGGATTTGATATCGAATTAATTAAAAATACAATTAAGGAGAAAATATCTGCGGAAAAAGAAAAATTAGGGACAGATGATAAATATAACGGAATTAATGTTTTTATTACTAATTTTTTAGGAGCAGATTTGTTAAAAAAAAAATATAACGATTATTATAATAGACAATATAATATATATATTAAACTAATTGAAAAACTGGGACAAGACGAAAAAGATAATATTTTAAAAAATATCAAATTTAATTTAGATTTATTGCGAAAAATAGTAGAAATTCAAAATCCAACATATAAAGGAATACAATTCGAATCTGCAGATGTTGAACAATCAGAATCTTCAACAGCTCCGACAGCTCCAGAATCTGATGGACTACCAGAAGAAGATAAAGAAGATGAAGATGAAGAAGAGAGTGAAGACAGTTCAGCACAAAGTGAAGCAAAAGGTAAAGCAAAAAGAGGTAAAACGAATCAAAATGACTTTAAATCATCAATTATGAGTTTAATATATGAAGGATTTAAACCACCAAAGAAAGGAAAAATAGACAAAGCAATAGATAAAATAAAAGAACGCCAAACAGAATTGATTGAATACTATAAACAATATGAAGTTATGAAAAATATATTGTGTTCTTTGCATAAATATAAAGATTGTTTTACGTGTTATAATCAAAAAATAAATAAAAGCATATGTGAAGATTTACACAATAAAGATACCGAATATACTGGATTATATGATGTTAATATGTATAGTTATTTTGATACAAAATCTTTTAGTTATGTTGTAGAAATTCCAGATGAACAAGGAAAATATATTAAAGACCTATTGGATATAATTAACATTGAAATTAATAAATGTGTAGAAACATCATTAGAAAAGAAATTAAAAGTTATAAGAATAAATTTGCAAAAAATACATTTGCAAAAAATACATTTTAAATTATTGTATTTATTAAAAGAAGAATTAAAAGAAGAATTAAAAGAAGAATTAAAAGAAGAATTAAAAGAAGAATTAAAAGAAGAATTAACAAAAGATATTGTATATCTTATTAATACATATTTTAGTGGATTTTTATTAACAAATGAGATAAATTTTGGAAATACATTTGAATTTACTATAAATTTTCATCCATATTGGTTAATGAATATATTTGTGTATAAAGCAATATGTGAAACAAGACCTATTAGAACTGGTAGAGCTGATAGAGCTGATTCACAAAATAAATCAGCTAGATCAGTACCATTATCATTATCTACAACTGGTTCAACACCTGGACTTGGTTCATCAAGACAACAAGGCGGTCCAACTAGAACTGGTTCAACAAAAAGATCTGTTCCATCTGGTCCATTATCCCTTGGAAAAAATACATAATTTAAATATTATAATCCTTAAAAATAAATGATATAATATCATTTATTGTTTTTTGACAAAGATTATTTACATGACAAAGATTATTTAATTTTTTATTTATTTTAATATTTATTTTATCAATTTGATCGTTATTAAGATAATCTCCTTTATAAATAATATCTAAATTTTTAGTATATTTAGTATATTTCGGATTATATGATTCACATAATATTATCAATTTGAATGATAATAATTTCATATTATTAATAATTTCAAATATATCATCAATATATGTTTCTAATTCAGGTATATCAAAATTAATATATATGATTTTATAATCATAACAATGGTTTTGATATAGATATCTTTTAATCTTATTAAGTTTATTATTATGATCTATATTTTTATTATTTATTATGTGATAAATAGTTTTGTATAAATCTTGGCTTATTATAAAAGTATTATTTTTGTTATGAAATAATATTTTTTTTATATTTCTTAGAAAATATGTTTTACCACTACCAGATATACCAAATGCACCAACTTTTATTATATTCTTATCTTTGTCATTAAACATATTTATAAATTCATTATATAAAATATAATTAGAATCAATAAAATCAACAAAATCAAAAATACAATTATCATATGATATATTTTGTATAATTAGTGGTTCACATCGATCATAATATGATTTTTTTATTTTTTTTATATCAGTATCCTCAAATTTATTTGTATTCAATATAATATCGAAATATTTTTTATAATATCCAATGGGTGTATAGATTGTATAATAACTAATAAATTGGTTATCATCATTTTTATTTATTGATGATAAATCTAAATTATAATTATAAGTATGAAATTGACTTATATCTAAATCATTATTCAGAAATATGTATATATGATTTTTGAAAATATATTTTTTATTCGAATCAACTCCATCAATTCTATCTGTAATATATGAAGAGTTATAATAATTTTCTAATACTATATACGATTTTAATCTAATATATATTTTTGATTTATTTTTTATATAATTATAAGCATAAGGAATGAAATATATAAATACTAATAAAACTAATAAAACTAATAATATATCAATATAACACATCTTATGTATGATTATTTAGTTAACATATGTTATATAATCTTATAAATTCATTTTTTATTGAAAAAAATTGATAAATAAAATTATTATATAATTATATTAAATAGTATATATATTACTTTAAATGAATCATATTAGTGAATACTCTGTTATATCATCATTACAAACACATTTTAAAACAAACAATATGATATATGACATGATTTTTGGATTAATAGTAGCAAAGATAATACAGTCATTATTTAATTATTCACTTAGTGATATAAAAAATCTTACGAAAAAAATGTGGAATCTTGATTTTATGAATAAGGGGAAAGTTGTTATAACATGTGCTCCAACAAATCCAGATAATAGATTTAGAGTATTACAGGCATTAGATTATATTATAAAAAATAATAAAATAAAACCATTACATATTAATTATGATAATAATGGAAAAGATTTTATTATAAGATATATGGATAAAACAAATGTTAATAATATTAATGTTAGTATATCATCTGAAGATATTGATAAAAAAAAAGATGAAGCAGTCGTAACACGTATTACAATATATACCATAACATTAACATCTAGATATTATAAATCAACAGAAATAGAAACAAAAATTAATGAATGGATAAATGAATGGGAACAAAGTGTGAGTCAAAAAAATATACAAATTACACGAGATGAAGAAAGTGCAAAAGATTTTAAATCGTTTAAAACATTTGATAATCTATTCTTTGATGGTAAAGATATCCTAATAAAAAGTTTAGATAGATTTAAAAATAATGAAGCACTATATAAAAAATTAGGTAGACCTTATACTATAGGTATACTATTGTATGGAGAACCGGGATGTGGTAAAACATCAGTATTAAAAGCAATTTCAAATTATTTGAATCTTGATATACATACAATAAATATTAAAAATTATGATGATATAAATGATTTTATGGATTGTTGGTATATGAGTTTAAAAACAAATTCTTATAAACAAGATTCATTAAAAGAAAAAATTATTCATTTACCGGAGATTGATTATTTATGTGAAGAATTTCTTAAAGACGAAGAATCTAAAAAAACAAAGGAAGTAGAAAATAATGAAAAAAATATTGTAATTAATTTGAATAAAAATGATGAAAATGATACTAAAGATAAAAAGAAAACATTAAATAAAGCATTTTTTAGAGAATTATTTGATGGAGTTGATGAACAACATGGTCGTATTATTGTTATGGATACAAATAATCCAGAACGGTTAGATCCAATTATGATACGTGACGGCAGATTCGACATAAAATTAAAATTTGATAAAATGTCATCAAACAATATGAAATTATATCTTGAACACGTTTATGATATAAAATTACCAGATAATATAGAATTACCAGACCGTAAATTCAGAGTGGCTAAAATACAATCAATTATTGAATCATGTATCAATAATGAATTATCAATTGAAGAATGTATAAAACAAATTATTGAAACACAACAGAAGGAAATTTAGTTAATTTAGTTAATTTAGTTAATTTAGTTAATATAATGTCATCATTCGAATCAACTCTAATTGAATTTGTTTATAATACATTATGTAGAGATAAAATGTGTATAAAACTTTTTGGATTTAGATGATGCAAATAAATATAAAAAAAATAATAACATAACAATAATTAATGAATAATAAAAAAAACTAAAGGATAATATCATATATTTTATATGTACTCTAGTGAATTATTAAACTAATTTTTTTATTCAATTCATCAATATTTCCATTATTGTCAATTATTATATCTGCATTTAATTTAGAAATATATGATTCACTTTCATGATGGATATCATAATTATTGTTTCTGACAATTTTAATAATAATTCCACCCATTTCTTTAATCATATTTATTTCATCTGGAAATCTTCCATCACTCACAATAACTTTTTTATTTTGTTTTAGAAGATTATTAATTTTTTTTTGACATAACCTAACCCATACTGTTTTATTATCCATATTCATATTGATATGTTTTGGTAATTCATTTCGCATAATATTAGTAGCAAATTTTTGCATGAATTCGCGTCCGGAAACACCCCAAAAATCATTTAATTTTAATTTCTTCTCTTGTGATCCATATAATTCTTCTTGTTCAAATCCCAATATTAATCCAATTTGTTTTACTGGATCTGCAAAAGTTAATTCTACATATTCATTTTGTTTAAATATTTCAGCTACCGTTGATTTACCAACACCAATATTACCAATAATACAGATTAAGTTCATTCTTTTATAATACAAAAGTATAATTTTAATTAAAAATAAATTTATATTTTCAATTTTTTGAAAGAATGAGTTTGCTTAAGCAAACTCTTTCTTAGAAGAAAATTATTGAGTTTAAAGACGAAACAATTTTTTGAAAGAAGAAAATTGTTTTTAAATGATATTTTAAAATTTTGTTAATTCAGTAAAATAAGCAATTTTAGCTTTTAATGAATCTTAGAATAATATTATAAAGAATGCAATTGGATATGGTTTCTCTCATTCTCTTAATTTTTTATGTCTATAACCAACAAATCCTTGTGGTGAATTCCAGCCTTTATTACGATCGAATGGAAAAGGTAATGCTTGAATAATTTGTTTAGACGCATAAATGATAATACCAATTAAAGTCATATAATATTATTTCTGTTGCAAGTTTAATATTGCCTTTAGTATTTTTTTCATAGTTGTTTTTGTCAAATTTAAATACATTAGATAATGTACGTGCTACAATATAACCAATTATAGAAGCAGTTGCAAATAAATATCCGATATCTATCATTTTTATACTTCTTATAGAAACTTCATGTTTCCAATTAGATCTAAATCATCATATGGATGTGCTATTATATAATATAAGCTTAAAAAATTGAAAAAAATAATATCTAATTTATTTATTTATTTAATTATTAATTATATTAATGTCAAATTCTAAAAAAACTTTTGTTTTGCTTGGTAATGTCGATTCTGGTAAGTCTACTTTAGCAGGACGTATTTTAATTGATACTAAAACTGTTGATGAATCAGAAATAAATAAAGTTCAACGCGATGCAGAAAAAAACGGAAAACAATCTTTCTGGTTAGCATATCTGCTTGATATTGATGAATCGGAACGAGAACGTGGTATTACATTAGGTTATACTAATTATGCTTTTTCTTATAAAGAGAAACAATATGAAATTTATGATGTACCGGGACATAAGGATTTAGTTCAAGAGATGGTGATGGGTTCTAGTCATTGCAATCTTGCTATTATTGTATTATCCGCACGAAAAGGTGAATATGAATCTAGTCTAAAAGGTCAAACACTTGAACATATTTTGATAACACGCGGTATGGGTATATCATCGCTTATTGTATGTATTAATAAAATGGATTTAACTGATTGGGATGTGGATATATTTAATCAAATTAAAAATGATTTTACAGAACGTATAAAGAAATTTAAATTCAAACATATAGAATTTTGTCCAATTTCTGCTTTGTCTGGTGATAATATTCTTAATAAAAAAGAATACAATCCAACAGAATCATTAATGTCGATTATAGAATCAATCAAAATTGAACCAAGTTCCGATAAATATTTTGATTTGACAAATATACAAACTATAAAAACTAAATTTATATTTGATTCTATTGACGGATTGATAACATCTGGATTTATGGCAATTGCCCATTCAAAAGATAAATATTATCACATATGTATTAAAAATATAAAAAATGATAAATATAATTATGTAACCGAAAAAAATATTATTGATTTGAAAGGAAATAGTAAATTAATAGATGTTGAGATAGAATTTATTGATAAACCAGAAAAAATACATTGTAATCTTGTTATAAGAACTAATGAACAAACTATTGGTTTAGCAAAAATATATGCAATCTGTTAAATTATATTTCTATTATTTCATGCTCATAATATAATTTTTTTTGTTTATTACTTTTTATATCATTTTTAATATTATTTTCTTTATATATATCATTTTGTGTAACAGGTATACTTATACACAAATCTCTAGAATATACTATCTTATCAGTTGAATAAAAATAATTATAAACTCGACTAAAAAAATTACCCATATATTATATATTATAATAAAATAAAAAAATTGTTTCACATGCCTCAATAATTTCCTTAGAAAAAAATTGTTTCACATACCTCAATAATTTTTTTCTAAGGAAATAGAAAAAAATTGAAATAATAAATGTCATATTATATCCAATTAAATAATATAATAAATAATAAAATGATTCGTCAAATCAATTCTTTTTCTCAAATCCCATTTGCTTCCAAAGATAAAGTATTGTGTATTTTTGATGTTGATGATACAATTATGGGATATAAAGAATTTGCTAATACATATTTTGGAGAAAGAATTTCACATTATAAACAACTTCACGATAATGATATTATAGCAATAGATTTTGCGGTGGCAGACTGGATTGAGAAAGTTGAACAAAGTACACCACATCATATGGATTATAATGGTTATTATGATCTGATTGAAAAAATAAATAAAACAGAATCAAGACATTTTTTTTTGACTGCAAGAAATCCAAAATTTAGACATATTACTGAAAAGCATTTGGAACAGATAAATATCAAAAATCCTAATGTTTATTATGTTGCAGGCAAGAATAAAGGTGAATATTTGAAAAATATTATTGATAAATATGAAAAATATGAAAGAGTACTTTTTATCGATGATGTAGAAAAAAATCTACATGATATGAAAAAGACATTTGGTGATAAAATTGAACTATATCATTTTGTTAAAAAGTTTGAATTGTGTAATTTTTATTAAATTTGTCCTTTTTTTATTTATTTCACAATATTTTGAAATTAAAATTATTTATTGTTTCTGATTCTGATATTTTATTTAATAAACTATTTACTATACCCAATATTAAATCTTTATCACAATCTGGTTGAAACTCTAATATTTTTATTGATATATGTTCAGTGTCTTCTTTTATGATATTATAATCTGATTCATTAATAAATAAATTTTTACATAATACATCTATTAATAGATTTAAATTTTGTTTATTTTGTTCTGTAATATTTATTTTATAATATAATGTATTATTCACAAATACAAATTCATTAAAAATAAAATTATCATAAATAAAATTTGTTAAAACACCATTGGAATAACATTCTAATTTATCATTAATAATATCTGTTTCTGTATAAGATATTTTTATATTATAGTTAATATTACAAATATATCCGGTAAATTCCCTTTTCTCGTATAATAGTATATATGGTGTTTTAGCTACAATATTTTGGGTTAATAATCTTTCTATTTCACTTGGTGATATATCTGAGGGTATACGATCATCATATAAAATCCCCGAGCCATCAGGTAATACTTTATAAAATACATAATGATATCCATGTATTGTTGAGCCTATATGTACAATAAATCCTGATAAATAATATTTATTATTATTGATTATTATTTTTTTTGATATATTTAAATTTGGTGGTGTTTTTTTAGATACCCCGTCATTTATAGAAAATAATTTTAATTGAATAATCAAATATTTTCTCGGGATACCTTGAGTTATTTCTTTATACGGACCATAATTTGGTCGTGTTTGTGATGTACAACCTTCTCTATAATTATCTTCATCATCTATATGTTTTTCTTTTATAAAATTATTTATATAATCATTAAGATTATCAAGTGGTATTATAGGACGATTATTTATTATAGGACCTTCTAATATAGGAGTGTCTAATCTATAAATTATTTCTTTTTGTATTTGTATTGATGGGTTAGGATCTCCTTCTAAACATTGGCGCGTAATTATATTTTTATATTCTATATTATAGATATTTATATATATATTTTTAAAATAATTAAATAAATTATCAAGTCCTTCTGCAGCATCTTCAAAACTTTTATATTCTATTTTCATTAATGTTTGTAAGATATATTGATATAAATTACCATGATTTTGTTTTAGATCAAAAGTTGTACCATAATTTATTGGTGGAGTTCCATTTAATAAATCTTTAAATAATTTTTTAAAATTATTTTTTATAGGGTCTCCAGATGGATTCATATTTATTATCTGTTGACTTATATCATCCATATATCCTATCATTTGTATACCGGCATTTAACCAACATTTATTACAACCATTTTTTAATCCTGAATGTTTTTTATATATTATTGATTTATATTCAGGTTTAATTATAGTATTAGTTATAGTATTTAATTTATTGAATAAATTTTTATTATCAGATACAACAATATGTAATTTTATATTATTCATAATATAATATAATATTTTTTTTTCTAAGAGAGAGTTTGATTACGCAAATTCTTTCTTTCAAAAAAATTGAAAAATATTAATTTTATTAACTATGCTATTATATTATATATCATATCTTAATGGAATATTCACCCGCTTATACTGAATCTTGTGATGAGAATGGAAAGGTTATGTTTACTTTTTCCAGAACATATACTAATTCTCAAGTTATGGATAATCTAGCTGATATTACCGACGATGAAGATTTTTATAAAGATAATACAACTAAATCTGTAGATTATTTTTATAAATTCTATCGTCAAATGCAAGAACGTGTTGAGACCGGAAATATTATTCTAATAGAACTTGTATTTCGTCTAACAGAATTATTTGCAGATAAAATTAAACAAACACAACGTATCTTAGAATCAAATAAAATTACATTTGATATGCTTCAAGATGTTTTGAAAATTGGAGAAAAATTTGTAACATTAATGGATGGTCACTTAGTTGGAAGTGTTGTTCATCATACTGAATATATCACTGGAGGTATGGGAGAAAGATATTTCATGATTCAAGGAAAACTTACAACTACTAATGGTAAGAAATATACTCAAGTTACAAAAGAATTCTATATTCCATTTTTTCGTGGTACATGTAATCCACAAGATCTATCTGTACGACTTATGACAGAGGAAGATAATAAAACTTTAACACAACGTGGACAAAAATTTGTAAAATATGCTTTAAATACACATTATCTAAAATATAATGGAAAAATGTTTATTAATACACAATACGGTATTCAAGAATTTGATGCAAATGGACGCATAATGGTAGATAAAGTAGGTTATGATACAATTTATAAATCATCGCAAGGATATATGTATAATACAAATAATACAAATGATAATATTCTAGTACCGGAAGAATTAATGTTTATGACATATCCATTTTTATCTGGATTTAGTTTTAAGGCTAAACGATGGGGTCAGATCTACATTGATTTAATCGAGGAGATAGTTTTTGATGAAAATGCATTTGATTATCTAGTATTAGATTCTGATTTAAAAATGATGATTAAATCAATGATTCTAAATTATAATAATTGTTTTAAAGACATTATTACTGGTAAAAGTGGCGGTTGTATCTTTTTATTACATGGACCACCTGGTACTGGTAAAACTTTAACTTGTGAATCAGTTTCTGAATTAATGAAACACCCACTATATAGTATTACATCAGGTGAACTTGGTACAAATGTTGATATGCTTGAGAAGAAACTTGTACAAATTCTAGAAATTGCAGAAAAATGGAATGCTGTAGTATTGATTGACGAAGCGGATGTATTTATGGAAAAACGTACAACAGAAGATATCCAACGTAATGCAATGGTAGGTGTATTTTTACGACTTTTAGAACGATATGACGGGGTTATGTTTTTAACAACAAATAGAGAAAATACTATAGATGAAGCATTTAAGAGTCGAATTAGTGTATCTCTTAAATATGATTATCTGACAAAAGAACAAAAAATAGCTATTTGGAAAAACCTATTAAATGCTTCGGGTATGATTTACAATACAGAAAATATAGAAAGAATTTGTAATTATGATTTTAATGGACGTCAAATAAAAAATATAATTAGAAATATGCAATCTATTACTGGCACAAACGAATTCAATCTGGAAATATTTAATAAAATTCTGAGTTTTATGTAATTTATATGTAAATTTATTTATTTATTTTTATTTATAATATATTATATGTCATTAATTGGAAGACTTAATGTCGGTGATACTACAAGTGGTTTATTTATTGGTACAGTCAATATAAATAATTTAGATGCTAGTAATAATTCTATTTTATATTCATCTGATGGTAAGCGTGTACTCGGTGCAAATAAATTATCATATGATAGTTCTGGAAATAATTTTAATATTAGTACAAATATAAATGCAAGTGGAAATTTAATAATAACTGATCCATTGGGAGGACCAGAATCTATAATCCTAACAGCCAATACTGGCACAATAAATGCTAGCGGTACAATTACCGGTACAAGTATAACAGCGGGTACAGGAACGGTTTCTGGTGCAACAATTAATAGTACCGGTAATATAAATGCAAGTGGAACAATCACTAGTAATACTGTTAATAGTACTGGTGCAATAAATGCAAGTGGTACAATTACAGGTTCAGCTATAACAGCAGGTACTGGAACGGTTTCTGGAGCAACAATATCTGGAGCAACATTTAATAGTACTGGTAATATAAATGCAAGTGGTACTATAACCAGTGCAACACTTAATAGTACTGGTAATATAAATGCATCCGGTACAACCACTAGTAATATATTAAATATTGGTACAAATTCTCAAAATTGGTCAACATATTCATCAACCGGTAGCTGGGCCGGTTATCTTGGAGTAGCTGTATCAGATACCAAAGTATTAGTTGCTTCTCCATTTAATGGAATATATTCAACAACAAATGGTACATCGTGGACAACAGAAATAAGTGATTTTAGTTATTGGACATCGTGTGCAATGTCTGGTACAAATATGATTGCGTGTGCTGCCGGTGGATTGGGTGTATGTGCAAATCTTGGTGCTGGATGGGTGCAACAGTCTGGTACTGCGCCGTTTTTATCAACTTTGGGATTTGTATCAGCTGGTATAGCAGGAACAAAAATGATTACTTGTGTAAACGGTGGTTCTGTTTTTACAAATCTAACAGGTACATGGAATCAAGAAACATCTATCTCAACTAGCGCCGCATGGTATGGTGTTGCTATATCCGGATCTAATATGATCGCTTGTGTAAATTATGGAGGTGTTTATTATAATTTTAGTGGAACGTGGGTTAATACCGGATTAGCATCATATGGATGGACTGATGTAAGTATTTATGGTACAAATATGATAGCTAGTTCATCGAATGGTGGTGTATGGACAAATTTTGGATCAGGATGGGTACAAGAATCATTATCAACTGCATTTAATTGGAATAGTGTCAGTATATATGATACATATATGATTGCCGCAGCAGATGGTGGATCAGTTTGGTTAAATACCGGATTTGGTTGGATAAATCAAACATCATATGGTTTAACATCGGGTATAAGATATTTTTCATGTGATATATATAATACACGTGTAGCAGTTGTTACACAGGATACGAAACAAATTTTTGCAAGAAATTTTTTAATACCTGTAAATATAAATGCAAGTGGTACAATAACTACATCAAATAGTACCAATTCAGTAATAATTAATCCAAATGGAAATATAAATGCGAGTGGTACTATAACCGGTAGTGCACTTAGTGGTAATACATTAACAGTAGCTGGTATATCGCATACTAATATGATGAAACATTTATTGTACGCAGCAGGTCAATTACCTAGTTTAACACAATCAACATATACATTTTTAAATATAACACCTACAACATTAATAGTTGGTGCATTGTGTTATATAAATATAACATTTACATTTTTAGTTTCAGCATTAGCTGGATATAAAGTAGGTTTATATATAGATAGTAGTTTATCTGGTACACCATTTCAAACAGCAATTAATGAAACAAATTCACACAAATGTAGAACATTTATATTTGAATTTACACCAACACTTACAAATCATAATATACAAATAAAAATGTTTACATATCTAGGAGGCCCATCAAATATAACAACTGATTATAATGATTATTTCGTATATTCAATATATCAATTAATTTAAAACATATATCAATCTAAATAATATATTATTAAATTTATAATATAAATAAAAAAAATATATAATATTATAATATAATAAATGGATAATTTAACTATTCTTTTAATCGTTGTATTATTAGTACTTGTCTTCATTATTTTTTCACATCGTGAAAATTTTGATGTTTCTAATAATTTAGGTTGTAATAACAATAAAATAGAAGAGTATCAATCAAACGAAGTCGACTATGCTGGCATTGATGTAGAATCAAAATATTTTAATCAATTACAACGTGATGGTGATTCAAACGAACATAAATTATGGCTTGAAAGTGAAGCATTAGAAAAAAAAATGCAAGAAACACACGAATGTAATTTATAATTTGTTAACTAAATTTGTTAACTAAATTTGTTAACTAAATTTGTTAACTAAATTTGTTAACTAAATAATAATTTATCATATACTTCGTAATTTATTTTTTTTGATTTTGGTCTATAATTCATTATATTTTCATTATTTTTATATTTTTCAATAATATTACGTATACGGTATGACATTATTTTAAATGGTATACCTATATCATCAATACAATGTTTCATACAATATTTTATATAATCAATAAAATCATTAATTTCTATAATTTCAATGTCTTTATTCTCAATATCTATATTTTCAATATCTTTATTTTCAAAAATTTTATCAATTATATTTAGACGACATTTTAATTCTTTTTCTATATCTGTAAGTTTATAACTTGTATTATTTTCTCTGATATAATTATAATTAACGTCATAAGATTTTTTTAAATTTATCCAATTTGAATTTATTCTAAATACATTTCGTGCATAAAATGAGATCAATACAGTATGATACGCAAAATAATCATCAATTAATTGTTTATCTGAATCATTTGATAATTTTTCTATTATGTTTTTAATTATTTGTTTATGTCTTTTGCCAAACATATAATATATATTTATTTTTAAGATATATTGTTTTAATTTATTTTAAATTTATTTTAATTTAATCAATTTTTATTATAATATATAATATATATTATATGCAACCAGAATCATTAATAGTATTATTTCTTATATTATGTGTAATTTTATATATAAGTTTTAATTATAAAGAAAAATTTATTAATAAAGAAAATTTTGAATATTGTCTTGATAATGATAATATAAATTTTATTAAAAAACGTGAAGATCAATGCACTGTCTATGAAAAAAAATTAGCCAATAAAGTTACATTCGATGATAGTAAAAATGTATCTTATTGTATTGATAATGATTATAATATTTTTTCTCGTGAACAATGTGGTGTAGATGAAATGGAAGTATTTATGCAATAATTATTTAATTTACTTGTCTTTTATTGAAAAAATTGATATTTAATCACATAATAATTATATTATTGTAATACAATAATATAATAATAAAAATGAATTATGATAGTGAATATTATAAAGATAAATATTCATATTTTTTAAAATATTTTTGTTATATGTGTGATAATGAAATTTGCAATAAATTATCTTTGACAAAAAATGGATTATGTAATTTCAAAAAATCTGATTTAGAAGAATGTGAATCATGTAAAAAAATAATTACAAATAACGATGATATAAATTTAGTAGAAAAATTTTTTACAAAAAAAGAAAATATTGTCATCAAAATAAAAGAATTACTTAATAAATGTTCAGATACGTTTGGAAAAAAAAATAAAGCAATAATTGTTTTAGATATTTATGAAATAATATATTATAATTCATATTTTATGATAATACATCCTAATTTTTTAATAGTATATATTAAGAAACTTATTGAAATACTACAAGAATATAATACATTTATGGAAATAATTAATGAAAATGTATATTATAATAATATAATAAAATACATTGTATATATAAAAGATTATATTGAAAATAATAATATAAATTTGGATGATATCGCGAATACACAAAACTCATATGATTTATTTCTATTAAATTTTGTAAATCATTTAGAAAAATTCTACAATGATGAAATTAATAATAAAAAAAGTTCGAATGAAATGAATAATAAAATAGATAATAAAATAGACAATATAATTGTAGATATCGATAATATTAACATAGTTTCTTTAATTTTAGATATTTAATAATTTTTATTCTTTAAAAAAATTGTTTCATTGCTAAAGCAAACTCAATAATTTTTATTCTTTAAAAAAAATTGTTTCATTGCTAAAGCAAACTCAATAATTTTTTTTTTTGAAGAAAAAAAAATTGTTTCATTGCTAAAACAAACTCAATAATTTTTTTTTGAAGAAAAAAAAATTGAAATATTAAATATATTGTATACATAAATAATATATATTAAATCATCTTTAGAATGTCTACTGTTCATTTTGAATCTTCTGTGTCTAGTGAGAAAGAATCTACACAATCACAATCACAATCACAACCAAATGGTTTTGTCCCTCTTGATGAGAATTGGACTCATATTGTTGCTCTTGTCGATTGTTCTGGCTCGATGTCGATTATCAATCCACAAAATACTGCGAATGAATTGACAAAACTTGTCAGAGAACAATCTGCTACACGTATTACCACAACTCTTGCGACATTTAATAATACATATAGAATTATTAAGAATAAGGTAAATGGAACAGAATTTATGGTTACAGCACAAGAAATCAACCCGAATGGTCCTACTGCTATTCAGGAATCATTCTGCAAGCTCATTGATGATACTGGATCTGATCTGGCTTCGATGACTGATGTACGTCCGGCAAAAGTTATCATGATCATTCTTACGGATGGTGCCGAAAATGCATCTACTGGAGAATATGCTGGAGCATCTGGTCTACACATGTTGCAAGAAAAGATTAAGCATCAACAAGAAGTTTATAATTGGATCTTTTATCTGCTTGCAGCAAATCTTGATGGAGTTGCACTTGGAACGACATATGGTATTCCTGAAAGTTGTTGTATTACTTATGCACACTCACAAGGCGGATGTTCAAATGTTATGAATTCTACATCACAAGCTCTTAAACGTATGATTTCTACTCCATCTGCTCAATTGTCTGCAAATCGTAATGCAGTTCTGACTAATACAGGATACACGCAGATCGAACGTAATGTTAGTATACAACACTCTACAAGTAATACAGCATTACCACCACTTTCGAATATTATGGAAAATCCCCCAAAAATCATTTTTACTTCAGCAAATCAATAAGATTAAGATTAATTATTTTTTTTTAAATATTTTTTATTAAATTTATAAATATTTTTTATTAGAACGTATTCTAATAAATTTATTTCTAATATTATCATCTAATTCTATTTTATATTCATTATTATATGCTTTATTTATGGTTGCATTTATAATACAATTTGCAATATTTTGATAAACAAAATCATCATAATCTCCTAAACCTGTTTTTTCATTAAATTCTATTAATTTAACATTATATTTATCATCAGAAATGAAATCTAATCCAAATATTTCATAACATCCAATTTGGTCAGGATATTTTTCCATAATTTTATATTTTTTTATTAGTTTAAAAAGAAATGATAATATTTGTAAAATCTGATTTTTTATTTTAACATAATTATCTTTTCCAATTTCGGGAATTAAATCTTTTAAATAATAATCTATTGTCCCGTGAGCTGTAGTTATATTTTCTTTTATATTTTGTATATTAAATTTTGTTCTTTCAAATTCACTAATATTCATAATAATAGGTTTAATAAGATATCCTCTATATGTATTATTAATATATGTTATTAAAAAGAATACTCTAAAATCACAGACTTTATTTTTATAAAGTAACACATTTTGAACATATTCTGATGCAATAAAATTATGTTTATCACCTTGGTATATTTTTTTAATTTTTTCTAACATATATTTACCTTTTCTATTCATATAATTTTTAAAAGAATTAAAATCATTAACAATAGATATTCCTCGTCGTTCGAATGCCCAATCTGGACGGATTATTATTAATTTATTATTCTGGAATATATGTTTATTTTTTTCTATATTATCAGCATCAATTTCATAATGTTTAACCATATATTTATTATAAAAATTTTCATCCTCCGTTTTAATAGTTTTCCACAAGATTGATTTATTTGTTAGATACTTTTCATGTGATGCAGTAAAACGATATGAAATTTCAGTAGGTATTTTTTTATATTTTCCAATGACATATGAAAAATCTATTTTTTTATGTGTATCATTATAAGCAACCCAGTTAGGATTTTTATCAAATAAATCTTTAAAAAATTCTATATCTATCGATTTATCTGGATTTTCGCTATTTATATAATATATTTTTTTTTCTGTCATATATTATAACAAAGTATATTATATATGAACACAAATAATGTTATAGAATTAAATTATAAATATGATTATAAAAAAGCATTAGAAGAAAAAGAAAAAATTTTAAATATGATTGATTATCCATATTTTAAATATTACATATCAGAGAATAGAATAAGAGAAAATTTTAATAGATTAATAAATATAAAACCACACGTGATTAATCATTCATATTTTATAGACAATGTTAAATTACAACCACATGAATTAAAATTTGGGAATATGTATGTTTTAATTATGTCAAGAGATAATGAGTTTCAGGAAGTCGATGAAATAAGTGATTATTTTAATGAAGAATGTAGAACTAAATGTTTATTTTTTGGTTCAAAAGGTACAACTAATGAATATTATAGAAATCATTTAGATTTAATTATAAAACATTTAGAGGAAAAACACTTAGAAATAAATATGGAAAATATGAGAAATATTATATTTAATTTTGGCAGACGTGATGGATTTGGCGAATGTTCTACTTTTAAACCAAAATATCTACGTTTTATTATAGATAATTTTAATGCCAAAAATATTTTAGATATGTCAATGGGATGGGGTGATAGATTAATTGCAGCAATGGCGTCAAATATTGATTGTTATCATGGTTATGATCCAAATCCATGTTTACATCCAAATTATAAAAAAATGATAGAATTTTTTAAACCACAATTAGTTAATCCAAAAATAGAAATCAAAACACACGAATTACCTTTTGAAAAAGCACATCTACAAGATAATTTTTATGATTTAATGTTTACATCACCTCCATATTTTGATATTGAAATATATGATTCAAATTCTGAAACACAATCCACACATAATAAAAATGAAAGTGAATGGTATAATAATTATTTAAAAGTATGGGTTAATTTAATTTATAAGGCTTTAAAAGTTGGCGGTATTATGGCATTTAATATAAATCAATTTAGACATCACAATTTTGTTCAATGGCTTATTAATGATCTACGAAAAGATAATAAATGGAAATTTTTAGGAACAATTGGAAATGCTGGCAAAATTATTAAGAATGTCCAACCGATATTTTTATGGAAGAAGTTATGATTTCTTCTATAAAAATATAGCTTAAAAAATCTTTTATTTTTGTAACCGATATTTTTATGGAAGAAGTTATGATTTCTTCTATAAAAATATAGCTTAATTTTTTAGAGAAAATTAACCGATATTTTTATGGAAGAAAAATATAGCTTAAATAAAAATTGAATATAATAAAGCAAATATAATTAATATATTAATTAAACTATAAATAAACTATATAAAAAATGTCTCAAGATTATACAATGTATATAATAATAAATAATGACCTTAATATGGGTAAAGGTAAAATAGCTTCACAAGTAGGTCATGTTGTACAACATATTATTGAAGATTTATTAGAATCATATTATAATTCTAATAAAATTAAAGATAAATATTCTAATTATCTAAAATGGAAAAATGGATGTAAAAAAATAGTATTAAAAGCCTCTCAAGCTGATTTATTATATTGTTTAAAAAATTATGATTGTGTTCCAGTTTATGATTTTGGTAAAACCCAAATAGAAGCTAATAGTTTAACTTGTGTTGGTTTTTATCCATCAAATACTAATTCACAATTATTTACTAAATTCAAATTATTATAAATTTTTTTCATTTATTTTATCAATAATAAATTTCATATTATTAATAAATTTATCATATCGATTATTTGTATTTATATCTATAAAAGGTTTAAAAAATCTCTTTAATGAATCTTTTAACTTTAATACATCGACTGTTTTTCCCATTATTTTTGTTATATCATTACTTTTTTCTAGTTTATTATATATTTCGGATATTATTTCTATATAATTATTACGTAGATATTCATCCTGCAAATAGTCTGTAATATTTGGTGTACTTGTTCTACTTATGGCAAATGTGTTAGCAATATCTGTTTGTGGATTAAAACATGATGGAATTATATACCATATCCAATCAGATTTCTTACCACCAGATTTTATTTCTAATAATGCTTTTTCAAAATTTGGATAACCTGAATAACCAAATTTTTGTGCATTTATAAATAAATCTAATTTTGTTTTTTTATCTTCTGGTTTAATAACACAATCTATTTGAGGACAATCTTGTCATTTTTGTTTATATTTATAGCATTTTATTGGGGCATTCGGAATATAATCATTTATTATTTTTTGGTAATCACTTATATTCGGATCTGGGATAAAATCTGTATTATCATAATCAATAGACGCATCATGAAGATGATGTGGATTATGTATACAGAAATTTTCTAAATTGTGTGTTTTATAAATATTAGATAAATTATCTGAATCAGATTGAAAATTTTCTAATATTGTTGTAAATAATATTATATTTTTAGAATTAGATTCTATTTGTAATGATAATCCTATGATTTTTTCATCTTGTTGATATTTACAGTAATATAAATTATCTTTATTAGTCAATATTAAATCTATCATATTTAAATAGTTATCAGCATAATTATCAGTATATAAATAATTATCATTTATATGTGTTTTTAATATATCAATATCAATATCAAAATTGTCAGTTTTTGTAAAAGTATTATTAAAAGTATTATCTATAATATGATATAATAATGCATAATAACAATCCGTATTATCTTTATCTTTGTCATCAGTAATAAATTCTATTTGTTTATCTCTCAAATTACTAAATAACAGATCTTTAACATCTGATAAGCCAATAAGTTTTAATATATTTGTTTTATCATAATTTATTTGTATTTTTATATTATAATTATTTGTATGATGTGTATTTTGTATCCATTTAATAATACATGATTTTATTAAATTGTATATTAATTCTTTTAAAATCTCGTTTATATTTGAATCTCTAATAAGATCTCTAGATATAATCATATATATATATATAATATAATTAACTATAATATAATTAACTATAATATAATTAACTATAATATAATTAACTATAATATAATTAACTATAATATAATTTATATATAAAAATTATTCAAAATAATTGAAATACAATTAATAAAATCACCTGGAGGTAAAATGTGTATAAAAGTGTATTAACTTTCTTGAATTTAACACTAATTTTTACCCCTTAACTGCCTATCGGTGTTATAACACCAATGCCAGTTAAGATTCATGTAAATATTTTTAAATATTTTGCGTTACTTTTGATAATTTTTTCAGGGGTATATATACTAGTATATGAAAAGTTGATAATTATGGTGAACTTATTGAGAAAAGAAATATATAGCAATAATACTAATAACTAAACCAATAATCTTATTTTTTGTAATATCTTCAGAATATATTATTATACTTCCTATAAATATTATTATCATCTGAATTATTTGTGATATAAAGAATATTTTTGTCATATCTCCTTTTTTTAACAATTTTATATATAAATATGTTAATGTAATATATCCAATTAATGCTAATAATATATATTTATAATCTTTATCATCTGTTTTTGATACATATTTCTTTATAAAGAATACTGGTAAAATTGCAACAATTGGCAATAATATATATAATGCTAGTAGGTTCATATATATTATATATGAAAAAAAATTGAAATTAAATATATACTAATTTTTGATATATATACATATTAATATTACCAGCATATTAACAATGCGTACAATTTGGATTATGGAAGTTCGTTATTACAAATACATTTCATTCTTGTGTGTGTTCTTGATTCTATGTGGTTTGTTTCTACTACACGAATATCAAAAACAAGAAAATAACATCGGTACAATTATAAATGTAATTTTTATTCGCAATGTATCGTATATTATTCCGGTATACAAAGTACAAAAATATCAAAATATTTATAATGTTTATGATAATTGTGTTATTTCGAATGTATCTACATGTTCAAATAATATCAATATTGATAACATTATCAATATGATTGTATATTTTGAACAAGTCAATGGATTCTACATTATATTAAACCGTAATCATGTTCCTTTGTATTTTGCCACTTTTGCTCTTACTTTTTCGATACTATTGCTTTGTATTATTCTTCTCGCATATGTTGATTTTTATCGTTTGCGTCGTACAGAATACAAAATGTGGAGTAAACAAAAAAAATATGATATTGATTTTGTTGAAAATAATATTTCTTCTTTTCTTTATGATTAAATTTAATTTAGTCTATTAGGTAAATTATTTATTTAGAAAATAAATGCAAATTAATCCGGCACCAATACCAATAATCTTATCTCTTGATACAGATTCTTTATATATTATAAAACCGATAAATACAATAATTAAAACTTGTATTATTTGTAATAATGTATATGCTGATGTAACTTCTGATTGAGAGAATACTTTTACATATGATAAAAGTAATAATAAATAAAAAAATCCTGCAATTAATAAATTATTAATATTTTTTGTATTTATATATTTTTTTATAAAAATTATTGGTATCAATGCAATAATAGATGTTATTATAAGTAATAATAGATAATTCATATATAATAGATTTAAGATAATAAATTATATTATCCGTTATATGTCATTTAGTGAAGGATTTGTAAAAAATTATAAAAAAGATAAAAAACGTGGCCAAGGATTGATAGATCTGATTGAAAATGCATTACAAAAAAATTCTTGTATAAAATATTATATTCCATCTGAATTTTCATCAGATGTAGAATCTCTGAAAAATTTAAGAAACGCTTTAAATAATTTAGGTTTATATGAAGTCATTATTGATAAACCATATGGACAAAGAAATTTATCAAATGCACCATCTGGAATGTATTATTTTTATAAAATGTCATCAGCTTATGATTATTGTGAGTATACTATTACTAACGATATAGATAAAAAAAATATATATGGAATAGCCATTACATTATGAGTTTTTTTCTCCCAGGTTTTGTAATTCTCAATAATTCAGAAATAGCTTTTATTCTGTCCATACGATCAGATAGATGATGTATAACCGTAATAGACATAGAATTATCAAATTGATTATTTTCAAAAGGTATATTAAGAATATTACCTTGGATAACATCTAATTCTTTTTTTATACATATTTTAACAAAAGCATCTGAAATATCCATACCTTTATAATTTATATCTTTTCTGGATAAATCGATATTCTTGCCATTTCCACAACCGATATCTGCGACACTACAATTTTTTGGTAGAGAATTAATAAATTTTTTTATAATTAGCCATACTTGAAATCTAGTTCTGTCAAAATCATGAGCAATATTATTATATACTTTGCGAATATCCATTCTTAATGTGTGATAATATTTGTAAATCATATCATATTATATTTTATTTTAACTTCAGTTTTTATTTAGAAAAAAATTGTTTAGAAAAAAAATGAAATTTAATGAGTTTAACCAATATATTTAAGTTTATAAGTATTATTATTAAACTATAATGGATGAATATCATGAAATAATAAGTCATATTCCGCTTCAATATTTTGAAAAATTAGATGATATCAAAGTTGTAGTATTTGAATCAAATGATAATATTTACAGAGAATTACAAAAATATAATATTAAAAATATAATTAAATATAATGATATTCGTCTTATAAACACAATTTTAGAAAATAATTATGATATAATCATTTTAGAAAATAATTATAGTCTCAATATTACATTATTAAATAATTTGATAAATAAAACAAAAATGTTAATACATGCTGAAAAAACAAATAATCAATATTTTATTTGGAACTATTTAGATTGGTTTAAAATTTCTACAAATTATAATGAAAAAATAAATTCAAAATATATTAATAAAATAAAAATTAATGATTATGTTTTTAATTATTATTCGAATCATATTGATCCTATAAATTATTTTCTAAATTTCAAAAATTTTAATAATCTACATATAGAAACTAAATATTATAATACATTTAATCATTTTAAATATTTTGTTGATACAAAAAAAACCATAAAAGAAAATTTAATAATGGGTGTTCATATTATGTTGGATTTTGCTCAAGTAAATTTTGATCTATTAGAAAATATTGATTATATAAAAAACTTGATGAATGATATTGCTGTTGAAGAAAAATTTATTGTATTAAATACCGTTTGTCATAAATTTGAACCGCAAGGTTTCACAATGATATTTTTGCTTTCTACTAGTCATTTTTCAATTCATACTTATCCAGAACACAATAAATGTTCTATTGATTTATATTCATGTGATATGAATGTAGATTATAATAATGTTATAAATAAATTAAGTAAAGGATTAAAATCAGATAATTTTAAATTACATCAAGTAATACGCCAAATATAAAAAAAATTGATTTTATTTATCTATAATATCTATAATATCTATATGTTTATATTATTATATTTATAATGGAGACTATTATTGAATTGGTTCCTGATAATCACTATGTTAAAGGTGCACTTTCTGGAATGTTTGGTATTTTAATTAGTCATCCGGTTGATTCAATTAAAACTCATATGCAAACAAAAAAAAATATGTCATCATTTCAATACAAACCTACAAATTTATATCGTGGAATTACATCACCATTACTTGGAGTTGGTTTAGAAAAATGTCTTGTATTTGGTACATATAATTTTTGCCATAACAAACAGAATACAAGTATTCCGGTTTCAGGAGCTATTTCTGGATTTGTTGCTTCTCTAATTGTTTCACCATATGAGAGAATCAAAATCTTAAGCCAAAATCAAACTAAATTTAATCTAAGTGAATGTACAAAACCAAGCTTTCTATTTAAAGGACTTCCGGCTACTTTTACAAGAGAAGTGCCAGGATTTGCTATTTACTTTTCAACATATGAATATTTAAAAAATAAATTCTACACATCGCAAAACAAAGAAATCGATATTGTGTCTAGTTTTGTATTTGGCGGTATAGCCGGATCAAATGCATGGCTTTTTATCTATCCACAAGATAGAATTAAAACTATTATTCAATCTAATAATAATTCTAAAATAAATATGATAGATTTAATAAAGACAACTTGGAATCAAGGAGGAATTAGACAATTTTATTCTGGATTTAGTCTTGCTATAGCAAGGGCTGTATTACTACATAGTGGTACTTTTTGTATGATGGAAATATTGAACAAAAAATAAAAAATATTTTATTTACTAATTAATTCATTCATGATAAACTTCATTAAAAATATTAAACCATTGTGTACATATATGATTATAAAATTCTTCATATGAATTGAATTCAGATGGATATATTTCTTTTGATATATATACTGACAAAGTTACTCCAAAATTAATATCAATAGTAAATTCGTTATATACTTTTTCTTTATTTTTTGTGATAATTATTTGTACAGGTTTTTTATTATATTCATAAATAGACTTTAATAAACCAGGTTTTAATATTTTTTGTGTATCATCTAGTTTTTCTATCTTTGTATAATTTGATCGAGTACCTTCTGGAAAAAATGTCACGCGTTTATTAAATGTATTATCTTCATCAGGATATCTATATTCAAATAAATATTTAGTCGAATCAAAAATATAATTTCTATTAAATGATTTCTGCATTGGTATAACACGTCGCTCTATTATTCCCAATAGAGATAAAAAGAATGTACATAAAATTGCTTTATATCTAGCAATTACTGCAGACTTGCCAATATATGGATCGAACATAAAATCAAATGAACATCTATGATTTGATAATATAAATCCAGAATCAATAATATTATTATCTGTTAAATAATCTTTTTTACAATTAAAATAATCCATACACTTTTGTGTAATTGTATGGGAATATGTTGATGGTTTATTTTTTATTCTATTTATTATAGCAAATGGAATATACATTAATGGATATATTATGGTATACATAATATAAATATATATGAATCGAAAATAGTTAGTTAAATTAGTATACATTATCTTATAATATTTATTAATTACTTTATATTTAAATATGTTTGTATCAGAAATAATTTTATTAATAAAAATTAATGAATGTGTAATAAGGAAAGTTAATATAGTGACAAAAAATAATAAATATATACATTACAATAAATACTTTTTGTATTTTTATTTATAATTTATTTTTTATATTTTTTTTTATAATATTTTAATTTAATTATTTATGTACATAAAAACGCAAATATATGTTTTTTGACTTTTCATCTTTATTTCCTATAAAAAAACTACTTCATAGTTCCCGTTACAAATTGTAAGTCTCCTAATATTTGTATATTTCAGATATTAAACGCGAAATATATAAATATTTAGAAGACTGTTAACTTTATTTCTGTACAATGTATCATTTTTAATAGCTTCTATTATTTTTGTATATTTATATTTTTCATGATATTTCTTTACATACCATTTAGTGAACGATTATAAATCAAAAATATTTTTGATTTTTAACATTCATTGTCAAAAAATTGAAAATATATATATTTTATTTATTATCACAATATATAACAAAATAAAATAGATTATGTCTAGATATTTTAAAATAAATAGATATATTTTTGAGATTGAATTAACCGAAAATTCAAAACCAACAAATGCAAAAAAATATGCAGAAAATCGAAGTGATATAGTTGACAAATTAAATGCAACATATGATACAACAGAATTCAAAATAATAAATATTATTGATATGGATACAAATGAAAAAATTGATTCATATAATATGTATACAATAAATAATACATATAAAACAGAAAGAAAATATTTTAAATCATATCATAGGGCATTTCTGGATGAATTTCATAAAAATAAAAATTATCTTTATTTTAAAAATGGATATGCTGGAATTATAAAACATTATTATATTGATGGTCATTTGTCGGCTGAATTTTATATTGTGAATGATAAAAAAAATGGACTTTGTAAAAAATATTATATGGTATATAATGGTACAGATAGAATACAAGAAGAAAAACATTATATAAATGGAAAAATACATGGATTATGTAGAGAATATGATAATAAGGAAAATTTAATAAAAGAAAGCAATTATATTGATCATAAATTAAATGGATTATGTAGAGAATATAATAATGAAGGAATTTTAATAAAAGAATATAATTATCTAAATGATATAAAACAAGGAATAATAACAGAATATGATGCGTATTGTGTAAAAATAGAATTATGGAAACGTGATTATGGTTATTCTGGTAAACAAATTCCACAAGAAAAAATGGATAAAATAAGAGATTATATCAACACAATATTATCTGAATAAAAATTGATTTTTTATTTGTATAGTATACTTTATTTATAATATATTATAAAAAATGGAGTCATCTGATTCACAAGCTTATATTGGTTATTCCAAGCAGCGGAATAATGTTTGGACGGTAGAATTTAATCTGACCGAGCCACCAGAAAATGAGAATATTCATTTCAATGTAGCGAAATTTAAGATCTTGCAAATCGAAAATTCTGATGGAAAACTCTTACGCAAAGTTCAGAATTATACTATTAATTCAGAATATTATTTGCGAAAGCATCCCATCAGAGTCTTTCTGAAAAGAGAGAATCTCGATTTCCATAAATTCTATGAAACGTGTAGAGAAAAGTATGATAATTATTCTGGTCAAATCACTGAATATTATTTTGATGGTAATGTATTCTGTACATATTATCTTGTATCTGGAAAACTTAATGGACATTTTATTGCAAAGGAACGTAATGGTGATATTATCGAGGAAGCATTTTTTGTTGATAATTTGCGTCATGGTATTACACAGATTATCAATAATAATTATGAAATTCAATGCGAATATAATATGGGTATTTTGATTGATACAAATATCATACTTTCTAAATATATAATTTATGATATTTATAAAAGTTATATTTGGAATAATAATAATAAATTGGCAGTTGTTAATGATACTATTAATATTAATCATAAAAATTATGATTATGATTATGACACATTAACAAATAAAACTATTATTGGTCATATTGCATTTACCGGTACTATTGTTCTGGAAAATAGTAAAATTATATCATCAGATATTACAATTACTGATATAAAAAAACAAGAGATTATAAATGAATATGTAAAACCTTTGCCAGAAGCAATATGTGATTCTCGTCGTATTTCATATACATATTATTATTATAACATATAGTTATGATGATTAATTTTTTTATAAAATAAAAAAATTGATTATTTTATTTATTAATTATCTATTTTATTAAAATAAAATAACATTATGATATACAAATATCCAAAGAATTTATCAGAACAAAATTATATCTCAAATAAAATAAATTTTATTAATCAAAATGATTATAATAAAGTTGTTTCTATTCAGAATATTAAAAAAGACGAAATATTAATAACAGAATCCTCACAAATTAATTTATTTGGATTCGATTCGAATTTTAGAGAATTGAATATATTAAAAAAATATATTGAAAATAAGAATAATCCAGATATTATTAAATTATATCCACGTAATTATAATTATGTAAAAACAGATCTGATAAAATCAGTTCACAAAATTATAAAATCTATTAGATATTCTGATAAAAATTTATATAATTTTTTAATAGATTTTTCAAAGGAAGAAATAGAATATTATTTCGCAAAATATATATACAATGCTTTTGAAGGTAATGAATATGGACCATTGACATTACCAAACATTGCAAAATTAAATCATTCATGTAATCCGAATGTTAAATTTACTTTTAATAAAAATTATGGTAGTATGTATGTTAAATCTATTAGAAATATAAAAAAGGGGGAGGAAATATTTGATTCATATTTAGAAAATAAACAAATAACAAATCATAAAATATATTTAAAAGAACATTATGGGTTTGATTGTGATTGTTAAAAAAAATTAATGAATGTGTAATAAGCAAAGTTAATATAACGATAAAAATAATCAATATATAAATTACATTAAATACTTTTTTATTTTTATTTATATATTGATACTTAACAAATTTAAAAAAATAAACAATATAAATATTAAACAATACTATAATTAAAAATAAATATATATATATATATATATTTATGAATAGTGAAAAGTTTAAACAAAAATATTTTAAATATAAAAATAAATATTTAGCATTAAAAGGTGGAAATAAAAATAATTCTACATTACATTTGGCAGTAGAAACAGGACATCTAGAAAACGTAAATTTATCATTAAAAAAAGCGCCGATGTTAATATAGTAAATAAAGAAAAAGAGACTGCATTACATTTGGCAGCAAAAAATGGACATCTAGAAATCGTAAGATTATTAATAAAAAATGGCGCCGATGTTAATATAGTAAATAAAGAAAAAGAGACTGCATTACATTTGGCAGCAAAAAATGGACATCTAGAAATCGTAGGATTATTAATAGAAAAATTATTAATAGAAAAGGGTAAAGTTGATACACTAAATAACAATTATATTACTGCATTACATTTGGCAGCAAAAAATGGACATCTAGAAATCGTAAAATTATTAATAGAAAATGGCGCCGACGTTAATGTAATAGGTTTATATGTAAACACAGCAATATATTCGGCACTAGAAAGAGGACATCTAGAAATTGTAAAATTATTAATAGATAATGGCGCCAATGTTAATGCACTAAATACAAAAGTAGGGAATCCTCATCCTCATGAGACTGTATTAAATTTGGCAGTAAGACAAAAAAATCCAGAAATTGTAAGTTTATTATTAAATAGCGCAGATGTTATAAATAAAAATACTTCATTACATTTGGCAGCAGAAAATGGACATCTAGAAATCATAAGATTATTAATAGATAATGGCGCCGACGTTAATTCACTAAATACTAGTAATAAACGTGCAATAACGCTATCTAATGATTGGTTTAAATATAGTATTTCAAAATCAAAAGATGATTATTTAAATATTATACAATTATTATTAGAAAATGGTTCTGTTGTAGACGATTCTATGATTTCATCATTAGAATACAACGAAATCATAAAAAATTTATTGGAAAAAAATACTAACATTAATTTTAATCTTTTGAAAACAGATACAGGGCAAACATTATTAGAAAGTGCAATTAACCATAAAAACATAGAAATTGTAAAATTGTTATTGAAAAAAAAAGAAGTTGATTATACATGTTGCTTGGGCAAATTAATAATTTTAATACCAAATAGTGATAAGGATTTCATAAATATATTTTATGAAATAAATAAAAAAGATAAGCTAAAAATAGAAATAAAGGATATATTTAAAAATTTTTTAGAAAAAACAGAGAATAAAATGATGAAAAAGTTGTATAATTCAATATTAAATGAATATAAAAAAAAATTTAACGATTTTATTACGGATTTATCTAAAAAAAAATAGTATTATTATTTATTAACATTGTTTAATTTTTCCATTATATAATTTTTTCATACATGTAAAAATATATTTATAATATTTTAATGGAATATTATTATCTTTTTTATAAAAAGATGTTCTATCAATAACTTCTTTATTATTGAAATTTATTTCAGAAACTATTTGTTGTTTTGTCTTAGTTAATTCTAAATATTTAAATCTGTATAATAATATATCATAAATAGTAATTTTATTATAGATTATAATTATAATTTATACACATATAATTTTATAAAAAATAAAGAAAATAAATTTTTAGTATCTTTGTTAACATTTCCTTATTGCACGAAATAATTTATTAAAGACAAATTCTCACATTAATAATAAAAAATATTTTTGATTTTTAACATGCATTGGAAAAAAATTGAAAATACATATATATTGTAATATAATATGTTAATATATATATAACATCTCAAAATGACCAAGTCTATTGATCAAACTTTTTTTGAACTTTTTAACATCTTTACCGATGCTGCTTCTTATATTCCAGAAAAAAACAATTCTGATGTAAAATCATCAGAATCAATCCAACGTCAGCTCATTCAATTACTTAGTGGAAAAAATAGTGTATACGATCTTGACGAAAGTACTATTTCAGGTATTGCCTGTATTTTCAAAGAAATCTTTTCATCTATTAATATGATTGTTGATTTTAGTAGTTTTGGTTCTTATTTGCGCAATTATCTAACACTAAAACAAACACCATGTACTTATTTTGTTGATTCAAGTGATATTGCCCATAATTTTAATGATAATGATGCAATTCCAATTGACATTTTGTTCAAAGGTATGACGTGCAAATCATGTGGTCTTTTTAAAGAATCACATTCCGTTTGTTCGAAGTATATCTCGTCGGATATCTCATCCGATATCTCGTCCGATATTTCATCTAATGTAGATTTTATGTTTAGCGATTGTCATACATGTGGTTTGTCAAAATATGATCATAAAGTATGCGATAAGTTTTGTATCGATTCAGATGAATCAATAGAATGTATCACATGTGGTCGTGATATAAAAACTCATCAAACCCACGAAATCAAAAAAAGAAATTATCCTTGTAAGAATTTTGTAGAAATAAAAAATAATTGTATTAATTGTACGAATTGCATTCATTCACGCACATATCATATGTTTAATCCGCGTCTCTTCAAAATGAATTCTAAATCATTTGACGAATTTAATATGTTGGCATTTGAATACAATGCCCAATATATCGGATTGAGTGATCAAGAAAAACAAGAAAAAAAGAGTCAATTTTATAAAGTTCTTTGTATGAACTATGGATCTAATCATCCAATGTATCAGACATTTAGTAATTCATATGAATGAAATATTACACTTGTTTAATTTATTTATATAGTAACAAGTGCAATATCTTTATTTGTTATTTGTGGACATTTTTTATTCCAAAAATGATAATATAATTCTCCAGACCCGTGTTTAAAGTTTAATTTATTTAAAAACAAATGATTTGACATTTGTTCAATCCAGTTTATAACATCAATATCTTTTTGTTTCATTAAGATACAAATATCATTTAAAAATAATTCAAATATATTGATATCTGTATATGCACAATGATATATTTGTGCTATATTATATTCTGAATGTTTTGGATTATTAAATATCCTAGATTTTAAATAAAATATTGATATCATACAAGTTATAACATTATCTTTTTCCAAAATAAATGTATCTAATACATTATCTAATGACATAAATTTATATTTAAATTCCTCTGGACTTAAAAGTTGATATATTTTATATTGTTTATAATATTTAATATATAATTGATGACATCTCTCCAAATCATTATCTGTTATTTTTTTTATATTTAAAACTATATTATCATTTAGTTTGAATAATTTTTCAAAAGATTTATTTGATATTGACTGAGGTTTACAGATAAAATTAATATCCATCATTTTTTTAATATTAATAATTTTATGATAATAATTTGATTTCGATATTGCATTTGGTAGATTTAGTGGACTTGTATAATAACCATATTTAACTTTATTAAAATACATACGCCGTAATAGTTCTTTTATCATAATTGATGCCAAAGATTTAGTTCTTATTGTTTTATCAATACATAAGAATGATGTATCAATTATAGTATCAACATTATCAAATATAGATATATTTATCGGTGTTCCAATTATAGTCCCGACAACTTTATTTTTATATTTTACAAATAGGAACATATCTTTAAAATTTTTAGGATTATCTAAATACCATTTTAAAGATTCTTTGCTATAATGTAATCCAGTATCATCACCTTTTTGATTATAATTTTCATATAAAAAATTATAAAAATCATCCATATCTATTTTATTTTCGGAATTTATAACTTGAAATGTGAAGTGTTCTGGTAAATTTATTTCTGATTTACCAAACATATCATCATTTAATTCAATTATATCAGATGTTGTGTTGAGTTTTTCTTTTATTGTTGTATTTTGAATCGGTTGTGTTTTCCAAAAATTATGTTTTTCCATAATATATCTAAATTAGATATAGTTAAGTAAATTTTAAATCAATATTGAAATAAAAATTGATTTTTTTATATTTAGTTAACTATATATAATTTAGTTTAACTTAAAAAATGTCATTTGAAGATTATGTATATGTTGGTCCATTAGATGATTTACATCTTAAAGTAGATCAAGAATATTTAACCCCAACAAAAACTTTTTGTTATATGACTAAGAAAGAGATAGATGCATATAGACATGATACAAAACCTCTTGATAAATCATATTTTGATATGCTAAAACCAGAACAATTTGTAATATCTAGTATTGGTAAAAATAATACAGATATTATAGATACAAATATCCGTCAGAGTAAGATTTACAAATATGTTTGTAAACTAAAAATTTATGGTAAATATAATTCTTATTCTAAATATATTGATACACAAAAAATAAAACCCTTAAAAAATAGTTTAGAATGCGAAATATCATATAATACAAGTTTATTGAAATACAATGAAGGTGATCATTTTAATGAATATCATTATGATACATTTACAAATGGAAATATTGCAACATTTTTAATATATCCACCACATTCTATTAGTGGAGAATATACCGGTGGAGATTTAGTATTTAAAATCAATAATTGTGAATATCGTGTCGAACCATCTAAATTTGATGATAAGATTATGTGCGTAATCTTTGGAAAAGTTCTACATAAATGCGAACCAGTGACAAGTGGTATACGTTATGTAATAAAATCATCAATAAAAGCAAGTCTTCCCGAAATTCTATCCGATATAAATAAAATTAAATTGGATGATCTGAATATTGATATGTCTCTTGATTGTATAGAACAAAAAAAGAAAGAAGTAGAAACAAAATTAGATGTATCTAAATCTAAATTAAAAGAAATAATAAAAGAATATTATGAAATTAAAATGCGTGAAATTTTTAATGATATTGATAATAAATATTATCCAGAAAAAATTAATTCAAATCCAGATAATTATATTAGCAACACAGAAGCAGATGATAAGAATTTTGAATATATGGAATTGAAAAATCGTATCCAAAATTTAGAAAAAACTCTAAATGTATTAGAAACACAGATGATAGATTTTTCTTCTAAATCATCAGATTCTAAACAAATTATAAATTATTTTACACTAAAAGAAGATAAATATAATTTTTGCGTAATGCCATATTATATTGAGGACATATCTGATATGAAACAATATCCAAAATCTATGCGTGAATATATAAAACAATTAATAGAAAATGGTTGGAACATAACTTATTTCTATGATACATTTAGTATTAAAACAGATTATGAAGAAGGATATCAAAAATTACAACATTCTACGTTATTTGATTATGATTTTTCTGATGATTGTCATTATCAGTATCAAAAATATCATTTTAATACAAAATTATCGGATATTACTGATGGTAAACAAGTATCATCTCATTCAGAATATAATGATCAATCAGGAGATGATTTATATGAAGAATACGAATGTGCATGTTTGCTTATTTGGAAGTAAAATATTTTTTTTATTATAGTTAATTATATTATAATGAATTATTATCGAAAATATATTAAATATAAAACAAAATATATTAATTTAAAATCAGAAACAAGTAATACACAAATAAATCAAATAGCGGGACAACTCGATAAAATCAATATAAATAATAAACAAAATATAAAAATGAGAATAGATGATAATATAAATAATAAATTTCCAACATTTGAAACAGAAGTTAATGCTTTTGGATATACACATAGCAAAATAATTGGAGGCTGTTTATTTTAAGGATAATTATACTTTTATTTTTTCAAATATCTTACCAACTGAATTTGCATTACCCCATTTATTAGAATAATTATCTATTATTATAGAAAATACAATTCGTTCGGGTAAAAAACGCGATGTATTTATAGCATCTTGCCATATTTGAGCCATATCTTCTGGATTTGCTCCAAATGCACCACACCCCCATAATCCAGTAACAAGTGTATGATTATATTTCCAACAAACATATAACATTAGATGTATTCTATTTATAAGTGTATTTATTGTTTTTTTATTTTGCATATTCGGTTTAATTGGTGATGCAATTGTTATAATCGGTTACTTTTTTTCATCACTAATTGTCACAATTTTATTTATCTTATTACTTTTTTTTCTTATAATATTATGTTTTATTATCTTTTTATATTTTCTTAATCCATTTATTTTTGCTACATATACATTC